>ENA-OFCX01000009-OFCX01000009.1-metagenomes-genome-assembly--contig:-NODE-9-length-97261-cov-6.016069_pt1 | contig 97261 bp, 89 predicted proteins | sample MGYA00153384_OFCX01 | MGnify analysis MGYA00153384
GATGGAGAAAAGCCAGTATTTCTACTGAATGGCGTGGCTTACAACTTAGGCAATTATGAAGGCTATCGGCAATTCTGGGCGATTTACCACAAACCCCCGAAAGAAGAGCATCGTAATTACCTTCTGGAGCGCCGCGACAGCCTTATTCCAATTGATGAGCGTAGCTTCAAAGGTCAAAATCTTTTTGCCGTCTTTAATGGCTCGCTGTAATTCGGCGGGTACTTTGTTACATATGCTGTAATCAATTTGTCCGAAATCGTTAATATCATCATTCAAATAATCATATTGAAAGCGCGCAGCAGCCACACAGGTTTTGCTAGCTTTCATAACATCTACATCGGCTTGGTCGAGCGTGCTCATGAACACGTTACGTGGATTGCTGTGCTTCACTTCCAGATTGCCGACGCCGCAGCACATGTCCCAGACGATGTAATTCTTCTGCCAGTTTTTGCCGAGCGTTTCGGTGAGTTTGTCGTAGGCCTTGTCGACGACCGCGAGCGGTGTGTAGTAAGCGCCTTTGAAGCTGCGCTCATCAAGCGGAATCAGGCTGTCGCGGCGTTCGAGCAGGTAGTCGCGGTATTCAGATTTTGGCGGCTTGTGATAGATCGCCCAGAACTGGCGGTAGCCTTCGCGGTTGCCGAGCTCATAGTTCTTGCCGCCCAAACTGAAGACGGGCGCGCCGTTCTTATGCAGCAACTCCGCAGGCAAATTCGCGTGCGTAGATACCGTGCCGTCATGCATGATGTCGGCAAAAAATAGCAGCGCGTAATCGTCTTCATCCACACCGCTGATCTCGCGACCGATCATTGCGACCCATTTGTCGAACACCTGCTTCAGGTTGTCGGGCGTGATCTGCGTGCGAATGATTTCGCCGGACTTGATCGCGGCTTTGACGGTATTGATGAACTCGTCTTCGTGCGTGGCGATTTTGAACGATACGAAGTGGGTGCCGATGTGCGCGGAGATTTCGTCAAGCGCTTCCTGCGGGTACTGGGTCGCTGATTTGCCCCACTTGATCGTCTTCTTCGCCAAAAGCGGCAAGACGTCATTGGTCTTCATGAGCGCCGCTTTTTGGGTATCGATGACCGCTAAAAAGGGCGGGATCGTTTCGCCTTTGTTGAGCGCGATCTGGACGTAATGCAGCAGTTGCGTGAAGATGGCGTAGCTGGAGTGGCGGCTGGTGTGCTTGGCCTCAAACCAAATCTCTTTGCTTTGAATGTCGATCAGCCCCTTGGTGTGGCCCTTCAGGCCCAACGCCTTGATGTAGGCGTCTTTGACATCTTCTTCGCTCTCGGTTTTTTGTAGTTGTGCGTAAAGGCTCATGGCTCAATTCAATCACGAGCCGGAGGATGGCTGGTGAGATGTCGAGCTTTATGCAAAAAAAGGGGGCAGGTGGGGCGGGCTTGATTCGTTTGGTGGGCACTCCGTGCCCACCAAACATCCGCGACAGAAAAAGTCGTGTAGGCACGAACTGTGGGCAGATGCTGCCCACCCTACGCATGCAACTGCGCGGAAGATCCCGTCAAACAAACCCCAAATTCTTGTTAGAAAACGCGCCAATATTCGGTGCCACCGATGCGAGCTGCGCGGCGGGTACGCCAAACCATGTGGCTAGCGTTGACGCGTATTGATCGACCGATGTGGTTGGCAACCAGCGGCCTTCTGCGGACACGTCGTCCGGGCCGCTTAGTCTGTGTTCTGGGAACGTGCCGTACATTGCGCCGCCTTTGACCGCCCCGCCCATTACCAGATGGTGATTGCCCCAGGCGTGGTCGGAGCCGGCACCGGCTGCGGGCTTGAAGGTGCGCCCAAAGTCCGAAAGCGTGAAGGTGGTGACGTTGTTGGCCACACCTAATGCAGCGGTTGCATCGTAGAACGATTTCATCGCGGCGCCGACGTAACCGAGCAACGTGTTTTGGATGTTGATTTGATTGTTGTGGGTGTCGAATCCGCCCAACGACACGAAGAAGATTTGTCGCTTGAGACCGATGGTTGCGCGCGCCTCGATCAGCTTGGCCACTTGCAGCAGTTGGGTCGCCAAACTGTTTCCGGTGGTGCTAAACAAGCTGGTGACGGTTGGGCTGTTGGCGGTGATGATGGGGTTCACTTTGGCCGAGAGCGCGATGGCTTGTTCGGTTTGCTCGGCTGCGGCTTTGACCAGCAGGTGATCCTTGCCTTCGAGCAGCAGGGCGTTTAACGCCGCCGCGCGCGCTTTGGTTATGACGTCGGTGCCGGTGAGTCCGGTCAACCCGAAGCTGCCGGAAGAGGGGATAGCGAGTGGGCTTTGCGCGTTGCCGGTGGTGTACAGCGCTGAGCCCGCGACGGAGGTGAGCACGGGGAAGGTGTTGCTGCCATTCATCGATGCGATTGCGTCGGCGAGACGCCCGCCCCAGCCCGTGCGCGACGGTTGATCGGACACCCCACTCTGCCACTGCGCTTGTTGATCCGAGTGTGAGAACAGTTGATCCGGGCGGCTGACACCGGCGAGGTACTGCGCTTTGGTGATCGGTGCGAGCAGGGGCCCGGCGTTGGCGATGACGGCGAGTTTTCCTTGGCCGAATAGTGGATGCACTGCTGACAGCGCGGGGTGAAATCCGTAGGTTGTTGACGTGTTCGTCGGCTTGAATGTGAGCAGTTCGCTCTGTGCGATGTTGATGCCGGAGTCCACGTTGCGAATGGCGCTGTAGCCCGCGTAGCCCGCCGCATCTGCCGGGACGATCATGTTGTTGCCGTCGTTGCCGCCGAATAGGAAAATGCAGACGAGTGCTTTGTAATCAGCCGGTGCGGATTGCGCATTAGCGAACGGCAGCGTGAAGCCGCCAAGGCCCGAGGCCAGCGCACCAGCGGAGAGTGCTTTGAGGGTATTGCGACGAGAGATATTCATGTGGATTTCCTTAACAACCGTAGGGGTCTTAGCGGACCACTTGCGCTTCGGGCGCAGCAATCGATAGATAAAGCGCGGTGCGGGCGCGACCCGTCGGGTCGGAGGCGGGAACCGCGTCAATGGCGGTCTTCATGGTGGCTCGCGTGGTTGCCGTGAGCTTGCCGCTAAACATCACCTCATTAACGCGATTGAGCAGGGTGTTGCTGTCTGCTGCCACGCTGGTGTAGGGCGTCCAGTCGAATTGTGTGCCCGTTGCGCCGAACAGCGCGGTGCTGACGCCGATGCCGTTGTACAGCGCGGAATTGGCAAAGTTGATGCGCGACACCGCCGTTGAAGAGTTGAATATTGCGAACTCGGGGCTGACCACGCCGACCGAGGCGATGACGTTGTCAGGCGGGTAATAATTGAACACGGAGGGCGCGCTGAAAACACCCTGCGCCATGTTGTTGCCGCTGTTATAAAAATAGTACCCATCGGTCTGCGCGGACAAGGCGCGGGCCAGTCCGGTGATCATCAATACCGGTTCGTTTAAGTGGCCATACGTCGGCTCGTGCTTGGCCGCACCGCGTGCTTCGATGTCGCTGAGGATGGCAGTCACCACGGCTTTCATATCGCCACGCACGCCGCTGCCGTTGTTTTTAAACACGGTGGCTACGCGCTGCACATAGCTCGGGCTCGGCTGGCCGGTCACCAGTTTTTGAATCATGAATTTGGAGACAAACGGCGGCACGTTGGCGTAGCCAAAAACGTTGTCCAGCGCCCCGGTGAGATCAGCAAACGCGGGGCTGCCCGCAGGCGCGACGACACTGCCGAGCAGGTCTTTCGTGCCCGTATCGTGATAGGTTTCTCGCGATTCCATGGTGCCCGCAAGATTCTGGCCATTAAAGCGCGTGGTGGGCGTCACGCCAGCACGGGTCGGGTAGGTCCAGCCGGTGAAGACCTTGGCAAAGCCCTTAATTTCGTCCTGCGTGTAGGCTTCAATAGGGCGGCCGTCTGGGCCTTTTTTCTCGGTGCCGTCGTCGTTGAGCAAATTCACGCCGACCGCGAACAGCTGCAGGATTTCACGCGCGAAGTTTTCGTTTGGAGAGATACCGGTTGAAGTGGTTTTCTGGTTGTTAGCCATGTCGAGGAAGCGGCCCATCGCCGGATGCAGCGTGACCTTTTCCATTAAGGTGCGGAAGTTCACAAACGCGTTGTCGCGCAGCATTTGCTGATAGTCAACCATGCCGTAAGGCAAATTAACATCGGTCACCGACACCACGAATAGTTGACTGAGCGCCCAAGCAACACGCTGTCGCAACTGATCGCTGCCGGTAATGGCCTGTTTGTAGAACTCTAGCTGCACCGGGAACAGCGTGTAGTTGTCGCGCTGGCAGTAAGACGTTGCGGTGAGCGGTAAAGTGGTGTTGTTGACGCAGTCGGCGGGCCGCGTTTGCGGTGTGTAATCACGCGGGGAGTAGCGAGACGGCGTGGCCGCGAATTGCTCGGTGAGCCATGCGCTGGTGCCCAACGCTGCGACCCGATCAATCTCGGCAGGTGTTGGGCCGAAGCTTGCCTGCTTTAAGAGGCGCGTGACGTCAAGGCGCTTCTCTGCCGTGGATTGCGGCAGGCACATGGCCAACCCTTCGAGCGCGTAGCCCTTGACCGCGTAACTTTGGTAGAAACTGTAGTCGTTGAAATAACGGTGATTTGCCGGGCCGTTATTGGTATTGCTCCCGTTATTAAACGTGCGATACAAACTGCTGGTTCCAGAGACGCAGGTTCCAGCGATCGGGGGGGTCGCATACCAAGCGATGCCTTCATAAACAAAACCGGGCGTTACGGCAAGCAAATCGCAATCGGCTTTGCTCACGCTAAAGAAGTGAGACGCCACGGCGGGCGCGAAGTACCGACACACTGGCAACGCTGCCGCGTCTTGCCCCTGGGTGTAGGCCGAAAAGGTAACGCCGGTTCGCTTCCAGCCGATGCTTGCGTGCTGGTCAAGCACCGCCCAGTCGGCGGGGCTGGCCGTGATGAAATACTTGTTAAAAGGCGCATTGAAAAACTCAACGATGCTGGCAGCGGGTTCAGCCGCGTGCGCCGCCGATTGAAGGGCAGCCGCCCCGAACAATGCGAAGGCTGCAGAGGTGATCCGCATGATATTTCCCCAAAAAAAGTACGGTGACGAAGGCGTGACTGTGTGTGCAACCGATAGTGTCGCTCGAATGATGACGCAACACCACGGCACAAACGTAACAAACTGTTTCGTCATGCATTGCGTTTGTCTGCTTTTCGAGAAAATTCGCATCAACTCCAGCTGTCCGCTCATTCGCGTTAAGCCAACAGCTTTTAGCGCGAAGCGCCATTGTATAGGGGCATCGATTGAAAATGGGGTAAAGTCGACCGATAAGGCCTCCCTGATTCGATCAAGCTGAATCGGCACATTTACAACTGTGCATAACTCACTATTTTTACGTTAGTTTTTGTTGTATATGCACATGAAATTAGTGCTGTAACTTATTGAAAACAAAGCGGAATACGTCAGCGATAAGAAAAACGCTAACTTGTGAGTAAAAGTGGGGATTAGCGGCAAAAGGTGGGATAATCTTTTGCATATGTTTAACGGTGCACCCAATTTAAGTCTCGACGCGAAGGGCCGCATGGCGATCCCCACGCGCTATCGAGATGCGCTCGGCTCGGACGTTGTGATCACCGCTGACCCGAGCGGTTGCCTGTTGTTGTTCCCTGTCGCTGGATGGCAACCGTTCGAGGATCGCGTCAGCGCGTTGCCCAACATGAACCCAAAAATCAAGGCCATGCAACGCCTGTGGCTCGGCTATATGACCGAGACTGAAGTTGACGCCGCCGGACGCGTCGTGTTGACGCCCGAAATGCGTGAGTACGCCAAGCTGGATCGCAAGGTGCAGTTTGTCGGCCAACGAGATCGTTTTGAGTTGTGGTCTGAGGCGGGCTGGCAGAAAGAGATCGAGCTGGCGCAGTACAGCTGGCGTCAAGACATTCCCGCCGAGCTCGTTGGCTTGTCGGTATGAGTCGAGCACGATGCAACCTGACTCCCACATCTCTGTACTGCTACGAGAGGCCTGCGACGCTTTGCTGCCGGAGCGCAACAGCAGCGCTGTTCGTGAAGGGCAAGTATTCGTTGACGGCACCTTCGGACGCGGCGGACACAGCCGAGAATTGTTGCGACTTATGCCAGCTGACGCACGGCTTATCGCGATTGATCGTGACGCAGCAGCGGCCGCGTCTGCACGCGAAATTCACGACCCGCGCTTCACGTTTGTCACCGCACATTTCGGCGACATCACGCAAGCGCTTGCAAGCGTTGACGTGGGCGAGGGTCAGGTCAATGGCTTGCTGCTCGACATCGGCGTTTCTTCGCCGCAACTTGACGACGCGTCGCGCGGATTCAGCTTTATGCGCGACGGCCCCCTTGACATGCGAATGGATCAATCGCGCGGTAAGTCTGCCGCCGAATGGATTGCTACAGCCCCGATCAACGACATAGCGGAGGTCATCCGTGACTACGGTGAAGAGCGGTTTGCTCAGAGGATTGCAACAGCGATTGTTGAGGCACGCGAGCGGCAACCGCTCGAGCGAACCGTTCAGCTTGCGCAGATTGTCGAAAAAGCCGTCTCAGCGCGGTGGACAGGGCAGCATCCGGCCACGAAAACCTTCCAAGCTATTCGGATTCACATCAATCAAGAACTCCAGGAGCTACGTTTGGCCCTGAGCGCAGCACTGCCGCTGCTCGCACCCGATGGTCGTCTCGCGGTCATTAGCTTTCATTCACTCGAAGATCGCATGGTAAAGCTCTGGATGCGCGAGCAGGCCGGTCGCACGCCGGAAGACCCACGTTTGCGCCACTTGCCGCAGGTCACCACACGCACCGCGTTAATCAAAGTCGTCGATCGCAACATCGCGCCATCGGAGGCTGAAGTGCGCGCCAATCCACGGTCGCGCAGTGCGCGTTTGCGCGTTGCGAAAAAATTGGGAGTGGCGGCATGACGCGGGTCAACGTCGTGCTGGGGGTTCTCGTCTGGGCAAGTGCGTTTGCGCTGGTGACGAGCCAGTATCGCGTGCGTCACCTCACCATCGAAATCAATCGTGCGCGCGATTTGGCGTATCAACTCGAAACAGATCGAAATCGCGCCACACTCGTGCAGTCACGTCTATCAACACCGACCATCGTTGAACGTACGGCGCGCGAGCGGCTCGGGATGGATTTGCCCGAAGGCACGCGGACGCAAATCGTTGAACTTAACGGTATGACTCACGCTGCGGTAGCGGGCGCTCAATGAAAGCTACGAATAGCAAAATCGTCACCCCGCAATTTGCTGTTTGGCGTGTGCGCGCGGTGGCGTATGGCTTGCTCGTAGGATTCGCTGTGCTCGCAGGTCGTGGTGTGTATTTGCAAGTGGTGCAGCACGATTATTTGACTAAACGGGGTGATGCGCGCACCACGCGCGATCTCGTGTTGCCTGCGCATCGCGGACGCCTGCTTGATCGCGAGGGTGCCGTGCTCGCGTCTAGCGTTCCGGCGCGCGGCGTGTTCGCGTTTCCCGATCAAGTAGAGCTCACCACGCCACAGCGCGAAGGGCTCGCGAAGGCACTGAATTTGCGCCCCAAAGACGTTGATCGTAAGCTCGACACCGAGCGCGACTTGGTGTTTCTCGCGCGCGGAATTTCCCCCGAGCAAGGTCAGGCAGTCAGCGCGTTGAAAATCGCCGGCGTCGCCGTGCAAAGCGAATTCAAGCGCGAATACCCATCGCAAGAGGTGATGGGTCAGGTGCTCGGCATTACCAACGTGGACGACTTGGGACAAGAGGGTTTGGAGCTGGCGCAAAACGATTGGCTTTCGGGCAAGCCGGGCCTGCGTCGCGTCACTATTGATCGGCGAGGCAGCGTGGTGGAAGAGCATGGCAGTTTGCGCACGCCGCAGCAGGGCCGCGACCTGCAACTCGCGCTCGACAGTCGTGTACAGCATCTCGCATTTCGTGAGCTTAAGCGCGGTGTGGACACACATCGCGCCAAGGGCGGCGCGGTGGTGGTGCTCGACGCGAAATCAGGCGAGATCGTGGCGCTGGTAAATTACCCGACGTCGGTTCCCGGTGATCGTTCCGCCGCCGCCACAGGCGGTCTGCGCAATCGCGCCGTGGCGGACTTGTTCGAGCCCGGATCGACCATGAAGCCGTTCACCATAGCAACCGCGATTGAAACCGGCGTGTTGAAACCCGATGCGCTGATCCCGATGCAGGGTGGCACGTACACATTGAACGGTGCCACTATTCGCGACACCCACAGCATTGGCAGTAATGGTGTCGCCACCGTCACCGAAGTCATTCAAAAGTCAAGCAACGTCGGTACCGCAAAAATTGCTGAGCGCTTGCCCAATGAAGTGATGTGGCGTCAGTTGCAACGCGCCGGTTTTGGTCGCGCACCACAGACCGGCGTACCTGGCGAAGCGCATGGTCGCCTGCGCGCGCCGCAGTCATGGCGTCCAATTGAAAAAGCCACGATGAGCTACGGCTACGGCCTTTCGGTCAACTTGGTGCAACTGGCGCGCGCGTACACCGTGTTCGCTAACCAAGGCGCGCTGGTGGACGTAACGTTGCTCAAGAACGGCGGTGCGTCGCGGCAAACCACCGTCTACTCGGCCGCCACCATTCGCGCTGTTCTGCCAATGCTTGAAAAAGCCACGTCAAAGGAAGGCACCGCGCCGCTCGCACAGGTGGCGGGCTACCGCGTCGCTGGCAAAACCGGCACGGCGAAAAAGCTCGCCGGGGCGGTGTACTCTGAGGGGCGCTATGTCGCCTCTTACGTGGGCTTGGCGCCAGTGAGCAATCCGCGCTACGTCGTGGCCGTGATGATTGATGAACCGACCGGCGGGGTCTTTTACGGTGGGCAAGTCGCAGCGCCTGTGTTTTCAAGCGTGATGGGGCAAACACTGCGACTGATGGAGGTGCCCTATGACGCGCCGCTGCCGACGCAGCCCAAATCTAGCGAGACGGTTGTTGCCATCGTGCGGGAGGGCATTTGATGGCAGTGCACAACGCAGAAGATGTCGTGACACAACTTGACAGGCTGGGGGGCAAGCGGCAGCGCATGACGGTCGATTCGCGTACCGTGTCGGCGGGCGATGTGTTTGTCGCGATTCCGGGATCGAAAGCGGACGGACGTAACTTTGTTGCCACAGCGCTCGCTCAAGGCGCAACTGCGGTGTTGCGCGAAAGCTCTGGCGTCGCCGCAAAATTTGATGACGCTCGTGTGATCGACGTGGAAAAATTGTCTACGCAGTTGGGCGATATTGCGGACGTGTTCTATGGTCACCCGTCGGCGTCTCTTCGAGTGATAGGTATCACGGGCACCAACGGGAAAACGTCCATCGCGAACTGGCTATCGCAAGCGCTTTCGGCGCTCAACATGCCCTGCGGTGCTATCGGCACGCTTGGCGTGAGTCTCGGCGCAACGACGTGGTCGACCCACAACACGACACCCGATGCGGCTCATGTGCAAACGATTCTCCGCGATCTGAAAGACGAAGGCGCGGTGGCTGTGGCGATGGAGGTCAGCTCACACGCATTGGAGTTGCACCGCGTTAAAGGCACCCAATTTGACGCAGTCGTCTTCACCAATCTGACGCAAGATCATCTCGATTTTCATGGCACGATGGAAGCCTATGGTGAGGCCAAGGCTAAGCTCTTCACCGACTATCCTGCGAAGCATCGAATCATCAATGCCGATGACGAATTTGGTTCGCAACTCATCGCGAAAAAATTGCCTTACACGCTGAGCTATGGCCTTGATACAGGAGACGTTCGTGGCGACGTTGTCTCGATGAACGCGGCTGGAATGCGGCTCGCCATTGCGTTCGCTGGGCGGACGGCTAGCGTTGAAACTCGGTTGATTGGTCGCTTCAACGCGTACAACTTGCTTGCGGTTGCTGCGACACTCATTGCGTCGGGTGTTGCGCTCGAAAGCGTGGCAGCCGTCCTGTCCATACTCACCGCAGCGCCGGGGCGCATGCAACGAGTGAATTCGGCTATCGATGCCGCAGAACCGAGCGTTTACGTTGATTATGCGCACACCCCAGACGCGTTGGCGAAGGCGCTCGACACCGTGCGCGAAACTCGACCGCATGCGCTGACAGTTGTGTTCGGTTGCGGCGGGGATCGTGATCGCAGCAAGCGTCCATTGATGGGAAAAATCGCGACTGATCGCGCGGATCATGTGTACTTGACCAGCGACAACCCGCGCAGCGAAAAACCTTCGGCAATCATCGACGAGATCGTTGCTGGCGTCGACATGGATAAGCGCAATGCTTTTAATCCAATAGTTCTACGCAGGGATGCCATTCAACAAGCCATCAAGACTGCAAACGAAAAAGATGCGATTCTGATTGCCGGAAAAGGGCATGAAACGTATCAGGAAATCAATGGCGTCCGCTTTCCGTTTTCCGATGTCGACGAAGCCCTGCTAGCGCTCGCCGCCCGCAATCTGGCGAGACAAAATGTTTGCGAGGCTCGTCATGTGGGCCAGTGACTTTTTGGCGAACGCCTGCGGCGCACAAGTGAGCGGGCCCACGCAACAATTCACATCGGTTTCAACCGATACCCGCACGCTGCAAACGGGTGCGCTGTACGTTGCCCTGCATGGTGGAAACTTCGACGGGCATCGCTTCGTTGAACAAGCCGTCAAGGCCGGAGCTACCGGCATTCTGGCTTCACAGCCGGTAGAGGTGAGCGCCGAAATAACGATCATGCAGGTCGCCGATACGCTGGTCGCCCTGCAACAAATGGCGCATGCATCACGGCTTCAATTTGACGGCCCCATGATTGCAATAACAGGTAGCAACGGCAAAACCACCACCAAAGAAATGATCGCGGCTGTGCTGCGCGCGCAGTATGGTGCGGAGGCAGTGCTTGCCACCGTTGGCAATCTGAACAATCACATTGGCGTGCCGCTGACGCTGCTGTCGCGCACGCCGACGCACAAAGTCGCGGTGATCGAAATGGGCATGAACCACTTCGGCGAAATTGCGCTGTTGACTCGGTTAGCCGAACCGACGATGGCCGTGATCACGAATGCCGGACCTGCGCATCTCGAAGGGGTTGGTTCGCTTGCGGGCGTCGCAGAGGCTAAAGGCGAAATATTCGCGGGCCTTCGAAAAGGCGGCGTCGCGGTGCTCAACGCAGATGACTATTTCTTGCCATACTGGCAGGTGCTGAACCGTCAACGCGTCGTCATCACTTTTGGCATCTCGACCAAAGCGAATGTGACCGGAAAATCCGGCGCTTCATCCGGTCAGATGTTGCTCAGTTCCATTGACAACTCAGGCATTGTGGAAATTCAACTTCCTGTTGAAGGCAAACACAACGTGAGCAACGCACTTGCTGCCGTGGCTGTCGTTCGAACGCTTGGCATCCCTGACGCGAAGATAAAGCTGGGGCTCGAGGCTACGGTGAACGTCAGTGGTCGCTTGACGTCGCGCCCGTTCATCAACGGCACCACGCTAATTGACGATAGTTACAACGCGAATCCTGCATCAATGCGGGCGGCCGCTCAAGTGCTTGTTGCACATGCACGACCACGTTACATGGTACTCGGCGACATGGGTGAGTTGGGTTCAACGTCCGAGCAACTGCACGAATCGTTGGTCACTGATTTGAACAAACTGCCGCTTGACGGCGTGTTCACACTGGGATCAAAAATGAAGCGATTGGCGCACATTTTTGGTTCGCGTGGACAAGCGTTTGACGACGTTGAATTACTGGCTGAATCGCTCTACCCGCGTCTCACCGTTGGCGCAACGTTGCTGATCAAAGGCTCCCGCTCAATGGCCACGGAACGCGTGATCGAAAAACTAGAACAAATGTCACGAGGTACTCACTAATGTTGCTCTGGCTTGCCAATCTATTTGCCAGCGAATTTCGCGGGCTTACCGCCATCAACTACATCACGTTGCGCAGCGTGCTCGCGTGCGCAACCGCAATGGCGTTCGCGCTCGCGATGGGTCCCCGCATGATTCGCTGGCTGCTAACTATGAAGATCGGCCAGTCGGTGCGCGGCGACGGTCCGCAATCGCACCTCGCTAAGCAGGGCACTCCCACGATGGGCGGAGCGATGGTGCTGACCTCCATCGCAATCTCCACATTGTTGTGGGCGGATCTGAGCAACCGCTTTGTGTGGGTCGTGCTGTTCGTGATGATCGGCTTTGGGGCGATCGGTTGGGTTGATGACTACCGCAAAGTGGTGCATAAAAATCCTAAAGGCATGTCGGCAAAAGAAAAACTCTTCTGGCAAGCGTTCATCGGAATGGTCGCGTCGATCTACCTTGCCTTCGCAGTGTCCGCGCCGAGCACAAGCAAGATATTCGATTTGATATTTCTGTGGGTGCAGAGTGGCTTCACGAATGAGCTGCCCTCGAAGGCCGACTTGATCGTCCCGTTCTTCAAAAACATTGCGTACCCGCTCGGTGTGTTCGGTTTCATCACGTTGACGTGGTTCGTCATCGTAGGGACTAGCAACGCAGTCAACTTGACTGACGGCCTTGATGGCCTAGCCATCATGCCGGTGGTAATGGTCGGTAGTGCGTTGGCCGTGTTCGCTTACGTGGTGGGTCGTGTCGACTACTCGCGCTACCTGCTGTTTCCCTACATTCCGGGTGCTGCTGAACTCATGGTTTTCTGTGGCGCGATGGCGGGCGCAGGGCTGGGCTTTCTGTGGTTCAACGCGTATCCAGCACGGGTGTTTATGGGCGACGTCGGCGCGCTGTCGCTGGGCGCATCGCTTGGCACCATCGCTGTGATCGTGCGTCAAGAAATTGTGCTGGTCGTGATGGGCGGCGTGTTCGTCGCCGAAACGATTTCGGTGATGCTTCAGGTGGGCTATTTCAAATACAGCAAGGGCAAGCGCATTTTCCGCATGGCACCGCTGCATCACCACTACGAGTTGAGCGGTTGGCATGAAAACCACGTCGTCATTCGTTTCTGGATCATCACCATGTTTTTAGTCCTGGCCGGACTTTCAACCTTAAAACTTCGCTAGGGAATCACACGTCCATGTTTCAGTGCGCGCAATCAAAGGCAACAGTGGTGGGGCTCGGTGCAACCGGGCTTTCGCTTGTGCGTTTTCTGCATGCGCGAGGCGCCGACGTGACGGTGGTGGATGGCAGCGCAGCACCTACGGGTCTCGCGCAGCTGCATACCGAATTCCCACAGGTGAAATTCAAGTCGGTGGACGTGGCGAGCGACACGCTGCTTACGTCAGATTTCATAGCGCTTTCGCCCGGTGTGCCGCGCGCAACTTTAGCGATTGGCGACGCCTTAAAGCATGGCGTGCCAGTGCTCGGCGATATCGAGTTGTTTGCTCGCGAGGTGTCGTCGACTGCGTCTGTTTTCGCGATTACGGGCTCCAACGGTAAGACCACCACCACAGCGCTCGCTGGCGAGTTAGCAAAATGCGTGAAGCCAGATGCACGTACAGCGGGCAACATTGGCGTGCCGATTCTTGATGCATTGGCTGAGACGCCTAACTGCTCGACGTGGGTGCTCGAATTGTCAAGCTTTCAGCTTGAATCTACCGATTCAATTCGGCTAACTTCTGCCGCAGTGATCAACGTGACTGACAACCACCTTGATCGTTACCCGAGCTTGTTCGTCTATGCGGCCGCGAAAGAACGCATCTTTAAAAACGCGGCCAGCCAAGTGCTCAATCGTGCCGATGCGTGGTCGATGAGCATGAGTCGTCCCGCACTGAATGTCACTACATTCGGCGCAGATCCAGCGCACGATAGCGCTCAGTTTGGTGTTGATCACGTTGCTGGAAAAGCGGCGCTGATGCAAGGCGACACGGCCATTCTTTTCGCTGATGAGCTCGGCGTCACAGGCGCACACAACGCGCAGAACGCCTTGGCGGCGCTGGCCTTGATTCGGTCGCTTTCAGTACCGTTGAACTTGCAGCAAAGCGTTTTGCGCTCATTCGCGGGTATGCCGCACCGTTGCCAACTCATCGGCATCATCAATGGCGTCAAAATCATTGATGACTCCAAGGCGACCACCATCGTTGCAACCAACGCAGCGCTAGATGGCCTCGCTGCGCCAACGTGGCTCATTGCGGGTGGCGACGGCAAAGGCCAACACTTCGGCGCACTTGGTACGGCTGCGGCAAAGCATTGCAAGTCGGTATATCTAATCGGTCGCGATGCGGCTGAGATTGCCATCGCGCTGGCGGCCAACGGCGTTCCGAACAAAATTTTTAGAACCCTCGAAGAGGCAACGCATGCCGCGCTTGACGCCGCATCGCCCGGTGACCAAATTTTGTTGTCGCCCGCATGCGCAAGCTGGGATATGTTTAGGAACTACGGTCATCGCGCTCAGGTATTTTTAGCCGCCGTGAGCGAGTGGGCCAGCAAGCGTGGCCTCGATCTTCTGCCGCGCGGGGGGAGCGCGTGATGACGTTAAAGAGCGTCGGAGCGCTGCCGCGTGAATGGGCTGCGCGATTCAACACCATGATAAATCCCGGCTCGACGCGCACGAAGCTGCGCGGTGCGGTCAGTAGCGAGTTTGATATCGCGATGCTTTGGGTCGTGGCACTGCTGGTCGCAGTCGGCTTGTTAATGGTGTATTCATCGTCGATTGCCAGCGCCAGTGAGAGTCGCTTCACCCGCTCTTCCTCTACGTACTTTTTATTCCGCCAAGGCCTGTTTGTGTTGATTGGCGCGGTGCTCGCGCTATTCGTCTTTGACACTTCGCTGCGTACATGGGAGCGCATTACGCCGTATGTGTTCGCCGTCGCGCTGTTGCTGATTCTTTTGGTATTGATCCCGGGCATCGGTCGCAAAGTCAATGGCGCAACTCGCTGGATTGGACTAGGCCCATTCGGCCTGCAACCGTCCGAGTTAATGAAGCTGGCCATGGTGTTTTTTGCTGCCCGATATGCAGTGACCAAGCGCGACGTGCTGCACGCGGCACAACCCTTGAAGCAGAGTTTGCTCAAGGGCTTGGGCCCGTTCCTTTTGATCGCACTGCTGGTGAGTGTGTTGCTGCTTCGCGAGCCTGATTTCGGCGCGACGATGGTGGTGCTCAGTACCGGTTTGCTGATCTTATTCATGGCAGGTCTTGACTATCGGCTGGTGCTCCCGGTGGTGGTGGTGGGTCTCATCGCTGCCGTCGCATTGGTGTGGCTTGAGCCGTATCGCCTTGAGCGGATTTTTGGATTCCTCGATCCGTGGAAAGAAGAGTTCGGCAAAGGCTACCAATTGACTCAGTCCCTCATGGCCATCGGTCGTGGCGGCATTTTCGGTCTCGGCCTCGGCGCAGGGGTGTCGAAGCACTACTACCTGCCGGAAGCGCATACCGATTTCATTCTGGCTGTGACGGCGGAAGAGCTGGGCTTGATTGGCGTTTTCATCATCATCGGTGCCTATGCTTGGCTGGTGTGGCGGGCGTTTGCGATTGGGCGCGAAGCGCGCCAACTTGAGCAACCTTTTGCCGCGTTGGTGGCGCAAGGCATTGGCACGTTATTCGGAATACAGTCGTTGATCAATATTGCAGTGAATATGGGATTCGCGCCGACCAAAGGTCTCACCTTACCGCTAATGTCCTACGGCGGCAGCGGCATGATCGCCAGCCTTGTCACGCTGTCAGTATTGCTGCGCATCGATTGGGAAAACCGTCGTCGTGCGCGGGGGTTCAAAGTATGAGCCCGCACTTGTTGATGATGGCGGGTGGCACGGGCGGACACATCTTTCCGGGTCTTGCGGTTGCTCGCGCGTTACGGGAACGCGGCTGGAAGATCACTTGGTTAGGAACAGCCAACGGCATGGAGCAGACGTTAGTGCCGCCTGATCTGTTTCCTCTGCACACGGTTGCGTTTGAAGGCATCGTGGGCCGCGGCTGGAAGCCGAAGTTTGCGCTGCCGTGCAATTTGTACTCAGCCTATCGCCGTTGCAAAAAACTGCTGGCTGATTTGCGCCCTGACGTGGTGATAGGGATGGGCGGCTATCCCTCCGTGCCCGGTGGGTTGGCTGCGTCGAACAAAGGCATTCCGCTGGTGATTCATCAAAGCGATGCGGTGGCGGGGCTTGCCAATAAATTGCTGGCTCATTTCGCTGATCGCGTGTTGGTGGGCTTCAGTTCAGTCTTCACGGATGTGCCACACAAGCGCATTGTGACGGGTAATCCCATTCGCCCTGAGTTCGCGCTGTTCGCCAATCCGGCAACGCGATTCGCGGATCGTACCGGGCCGATTTGCTTGCTGCTGATGGGTGGTAGTCGTGGGGCCGAAGCGATCAACATGCTGTTGCCTGCCGCTCTAGCGCTTATTCCTGAAGCTGATCGCCCCGTTGTAACGCATCAAGCGGGGCGTGGTTCGGTTGATGCGACAAAAGCCAAATACGATCAGGCTGGAGTGACGGCGGATGTTGTCGAGTTCATTTCTGATTCTGCGCGTGCGCTGGCGGAGTGCGATGTGTTCATCGGTCGCAGTGGTGCCAGTACGGTTTCAGAGCTGGCTGCACTTGGCGTGGCGTCAATACTCATTCCGTATCCGCATCACAAAGATCAGCAGCAAAAGCACAATGCAGACGTGCTTGCGAATGTGGGTGCGGCGCATGTGCTTGATCAGCCCACATTGACCAATGAAGTGTTGGCTCAACACATCGCGACGCTCACGAGGACGCAGTGTCTGACGATGGCGCAAGCGGCGCTTGCTGTGGCTAACCCGAAGGCTACCGCACAGATTTGCGACGTGATTGAATCGCTCGTCAACCTCCCTGAAATAAAGGCGGCTAAGGTGGGTCGGTCATGAAATTTCGCCTGCAGAACCTGCACTTCGTCGGCATCGGTGGCATCGGTATGAGCGGTATTGCCGAGGTGCTGCACAATCAAGGTTATGTGGTGAGCGGCAGCGATGCGGTGAATTCCGTGACCCTGGAGCGGCTCGCTGCACTTGGCATTCGCATCTGCGTTGGACACGGCGCGGCGAACCTGCAAAACGCGCAGGCCGTGGTCGTCTCATCGGCGATCAAAGAGATCAATCCTGAAGTCCTCGACGCCCGCTCGCGCAAGCTGCCCGTGGTGCCGCGCGCGTTGATGCTCGCGGAGCTGATGCGCATGAAGCGCGGCATCGCGATTGCGGGTACACACGGCAAAACCACGACCACGTCGCTAGTCGCCAGCGTACTTGCTGAAGGCGGCCTTGACCCGACATTTGTGATCGGCGGTCGATTACTCGCTGCGGGGTCGAACGCGCGTCTCGGAACAGGCGAATTTTTGGTCGCGGAAGCCGACGAATCGGATGCATCTTTTCTGCATCTTTCGCCCACGCTAGCCGTGATTACCAACATTGATGCCGACCACATGGAGACGTACGAGCACAGTATTGATCGCCTGAAGCAGGCGTTCGTTGACTTTGCGCATCGGTTGCCGTTTTACGGAACGCTGTATGCCTGCATCGATGACGCGGGCGTCGCGAGTATCTTGCCGCGCGTGGTTAAACCCGTGGTCACTTACGGCCTCGAAGCGGACGCTGATATTCGCGCAGTGGACATTGTGGCTGTCGGGGCCACAATGCATTTCACCGTGCTGCGCGCAGGCTTTGCGCCGCTGCCAGTTGCTGTGCAAGTCGCGGGGCTCCACAACGTCAGAAACACACTCGCCGCGATTGCCATCGCGCAGGATTTGGGCGTGCCCGGTGAGGCCATCACGCGAGCGCTGCGCAGTTTCGGCGGTGTCGGGCGTCGTTTTCAAAGCTTAGGCAAGCTCGCGCATAACGGCGCGATATTTGATTTGATTGACGACTACGGCCATCACCCGGTGGAACTGAAAACCACACTTGCCGCAGCACGCGCCGCGTTCCTCGGACGTCGTCTTGTTCTCGCATTTCAGCCGCATCGTTACACGCGAACGCGAGACCTGTTCGAGGACTTCGCAGCCGTGCTGTCCGAGGTGGATGTGTTGCTGCTGGCCGAGGTTTACGCGGCAGGTGAGCAGCCTATCATCGCAGCCGACAGTCGCGCGTTGGCACGTGCCATTCGCCTGCGCGGACGCGTCGAGCCGCTCTTTGTTGAAGACATCGAGCAGATGCCACAGCAGGTACTGCAGTTGGTGCAGAACGGCGATGTGGTGATGACGATGGGCGCAGGTTCCATTGGGGCAACAGCCCAAAAAATCGCGCAAACTGCCAGCGGAGCCGCCCATGTGGTCTGACGCGCAGTCCATCAATCGACTGGCCGCCATCATCGCTGCTATTGCGACCATTGCGCTCGCTTGGTGCGCCACGTCGTGGGCGAGTTCGAAGAGTTACTTCGCGATCAAACAGGTCAAAGTGGTGAATCAGCTCATCGATGTTGATCCCGGTTTATTGGAGTCCGCGATTCGCACTGAACTGCGCGGCACCTTCTTCTCAATCTCGCCCAGCCGCGCGCGCGCTCAGCTCAAAAAGTTACCGTGGGTGCGGGACGTTTCGATCAAGCGGCGCTGGCCATATGCGCTGGACTTGAGCGTTGATGAACATCGCGCCGTCGGCTACTGGAACGACAGCGATTTGTTGTCGGACCGCGGCGAAATTTTCCGTGCGGGATCCAAGGCACCAATGCCGCGATTTGATGGCCCCGCCGCGTCGTCCGTCGACGTGCTTAAGCGGTATCAGCAGGCTCGCGTGGCACTCGCTGCACACGGCCTTGAGATCAAGGCATTTTCCATGTCTCCTCGGGGCGCAATCACCGTCACCACACGCAACGATATGCAAATCGAATTTGGCCGTGAGCACTTTCCGGAACGACTGGCGCGCTTCGTGGCGCTGTACGGCAACTGGTCAAGCACCTATCGCGGTGGCCTTGCACGTATTGACCTTCGCTACAAGGCAGCAATTGCCGTCGCGCGCAACGCCAACGTCAGTGCCGCTGCCGACGTGCAGAAAGGACAATCGTGAGCGAACTGATCGCAGCGCTGGACATAGGCACGTCGAAAGTTGTCGCACTGGTGGCCGAGATAGACGCCAACGGCCAGCTCAACGTGATCGGCTTTGGCGAGCAACCGTCGCTTGGTCTGCGCAAAGGTATGGTCGTTGATATCGATGCCACGACCAACTCGGTCGCCGCTGCCGTGCGCGAAGCGGCGGCAATGGCTAACTGCAAGGTCACGGACGTATACGTTGGAATTGCAGGCGCGCATATTCGCAGCCTGAATTCCAGCGGTATGGTCGCGATGAAAGACAGCGAGGTTACTGAGGCCGACATGGAGCGCGTGGTCGAAACTGCGCGCGCCATCGCTATCCCGAACGACCAGAAAGTGCTGCACACGTTGCCGCAGGAATACATCATCGACGGGCAGGAAGGCGTGCGCCGTCCGCTTGGCATGAGCGGCCGTCGGCTGGAGGTCAAAGTTCATATCGTGACCGGCGCTGTGTCGGCTGCCGACAACATCGAGAAGTGCGTTCGCCGCTGTGGTTTAAACGTGATGGAGCTGGTGCTGCAACCGCTTGCGTCTGCGGCGGCCTGCTTGACGACCGATGAGATGGAGATCGGTATCGGCCTCGTCGACATTGGCGGTGGTACCACTGATTTCGCGTTGTTCACCGGCGGCGCTATTCGTCACACCGGCGTGATTCCGGTTGCCGGTGACCAGATCACCAACGACATCGCGATGTTGCTGCGTACGCCGAGCAAAGAGGCGAGCGACATCAAGCATCGCCACGCCTGCGCGCTGACCAAACTGGTTGAGCCGGACGAGCTGATTGAAGTGCCGGGGGTTGCTGATCGGCCCTCTAAATCGATGGCGCGGCACATGCTCGCTGAGGTCGTTGAGCCGCGTGTAGAAGAGCTGTTTCAGCTGGTGCACGAGCAGATTAAGCGCTCGGGTTTTGAGCCGCTGCTCCGCGCGGGCATTGCGCTCACTGGCGGCAGCAGCATGTTGCCGGGTATCGCTGCACTCGGCGAAGAAGTCTTTCACATGCCGGTGCGCATTGCTGTGCCGGACTATCGTGGCGCGCTGAAAGATGTGCTCGCTGCGCCGAAGTATGCGACCGCGATTGGCCTGTTAATGCACGGCCGCGATCAGCAGGTGAAGCTCACGGTGTTGCGCCGCCGCGACTCGGCGGCAGCGGGAATGTTTGCAAAGTTACGGGATGCGTTTGGCGTTTAGTTATGTTCGTAGGAGCGGCGAAAGCCGCGATAGACGGTGCAGTTGAGCCATCGCGGCTTTCGCCGCTTCTACGTGAGTTTGCTTGAGTTCTAGAGTTGTCGTGAAACGTCGTTGAGTCACAGAGTTTTGGTCATTGAATTTTTTGTTTTGATTGCCTTGAAGGAGCGGATACATGTTTGAAATCGTTGATGAAAAAAGAGACGGTGCGGTCATCAAAGTGATCGGCGTTGGCGGCTGCGGCGGAAACGCTGTCAGGCACATGATGGAAAAAGGGGTGGAGGGCGTCGAATTTATCGTCGCCAACACCGATGCGCAGGCGCTCGACAAAAGCCCCGCGCCGAAGCGGATTTCGCTCGGCGCGCAGCTCACGCAAGGCCTCGGCGCAGGAGCAAAACCTGATGTGGGTCGCGATGCGGCGATGGAGTCGAAAAGCGCGCTGCAAGACGCCATTCAGGGTGCCGACATGCTGTTCATTACTGCCGGTATGGGCGGCGGAACCGGTACTGGTGCAGCGCCCGTGATCGCACAGATGGCGCGTGAAATGGGCATCCTAGTGGTGGCCGTGGTGACCAAGCCATTCCGTTTTGAAATGCAAAAGCGTGAACGCGCCGCGCAGGCTGGTATCGACGAGCTGCAAAAGCATGTTGATTCGTTGATTGTGGTGCCGAACGAAAAGCTCATTCAAGTGCTCGGTCGCAACGTTAAATTGCAGGCTGCGTTTGCTGCGTCAAACGACGTGTTGCACGGCGCGGTCGCCGGTATCTCGGAAGTCATCCACAAGCCTGGCGACGTCAATCGCGACTTCGCCGATGTGCGCACCATCATGTCGGAACTTGGCATGGCGATGATGGGTACGGCGACCGCCGTGGGCGATGGTCGCGGAAAGGCAGCGGCGATGGCCGCGGTCAAAAGCCCGCTGCTCGAAGACGTTGATTTGCAGGGCGCGCGCGGCGTGCTGTTGTGCATCACCAGCTCGCCCGACATCACGCTCGACGAGCTGTGCGAAATCACCGAAACCGTGCAGGAATTCATCGCGCCGGACGCCACCATGTTGTGGGGTCAATCGTTCGACGCCGCGATGGGCGACGAGGTGCGCGTGACCATGATTGCCACCGGTTTGGGCAAGCGCAAAATGGTCGCTGTTCAGGGCGGCATTGGTGCTGCGCCACGGCTTGAAATCCCGATGCTGCGCACCGGCACGGACAACTACACGGTGCTGAGCGATGCAGTGCCAAGCACGGTTGGCATGGAGGTCTCGTACGACGAGCCCACCATCACCCGCAACCCCGGCCGCAGCTCATCGCGTTCGCTGGAGATTCCTACCTTCCTGCGCAAGCAGGCAGACTAGGTCCGCGAAGATTTCGTAGGGTGGGCATCCTCTGCCCACCGCAACGCCCGGTGGGCAGAGGATGCCCACCTTACGAAACTGGCAAAATCAGCCGACGCAGCCGCTTCCCATGTTGGGTGGTAGTCAGGCCGCTGACGCCTATACTTTCGTCATGCCAAAACAACACACCATCGCTAGCGATGTATCCGCGACAGGGGTCGCGCTGCACTCCGGCGTCCGCGTTCAGATCACCCTAAAAAGCGCCCCACCCGACTCTGGCATCATCTTTCGCCGCACCGATTTGGCACCTATGCAGGACATCCCGGCACGCGCTAAACTGGTCAAAGAAACCCGCCTCGCCACCACGCTCGTCAACGACGCAGGCACCGCCAAAGTCGCCACTGTCGAACACCTGCTCGCCGCCTGCGTCGGCTGCGGCATCGACAACGCCATTATCGAACTCGACAACCTTGAAGTGCCCATCATGGATGGCTCCGCCGCGCCGTTCGTGTTCCTGATCGACCAGGCGGGTGTGGTCGCGCAGGACGCCCCGCGCCGCTACATCGAAGTGCTCGAAACGGTGCGCGTGGAAATGGGCGACAAGTTCGCCGAACTGCTGCCGAGTTCTCACTTCGAAGTGGACTTCACCATCGATTTCTCGCATCCCGCGATCCCCGATGACCAGTGCCGTGTGCGCATGAAGCTCGACGACAACGACTTCATCGATCACATCAGCCGCGCCCGAACGTTCGGCTTCGCTTACGAGGTCGAAACGCTGCGCTCCATCGGCCTCGCCCAAGGCGGCAGTATGGAAAACGCCGTCGTTCTCGACGAATACAAAGTGCTCAACCGCGAGGGCCTGCGCTTCGCGGACGAACTAGCGCGACACAAAGTGCTTGACGCCGTCGGCGACTTGTTCCTGCTTGGTCACCGGGTACGCGGCAAATACCATGCGTTTAAATCCGGGCACGAGCTGAACAACAAACTGTGCCGCGCGCTGCTAGCGAAGCCTGAGGCGTGGCGGTACTCCATTTAGTTTTTTCGAAGTAGAGACGCGGCGGGTTTTTGTAGGAGCGGCTTGCCGCAACCTGCATTTCCGTTTAGGATGGTTAAGTCGCGGTAAGCCGCGACTACAGTGCCGAGCCACGAATTTCTAAATACAGCTTTTCGCTGAAAGTCCCATTATGTATGGGCTTAGGCCTATAAATTGGCATAAAGCAACTTGAGCCGAAATGGGCTTATGTTTCCTAGTAATACGCCGTTCCGCCAAATAGCTGATCGTTTTTTTGCTCGCAGCACGCTCCAGATTCAACGCCATCAGGCGCTCCAAAATTTCGTTGTCAGTACAAGCTGCGAAATAGTCTGTCCAGCCGCAAGCTGTGGCCACCCGTGCATCCAGCGCGGCATGCGCATCGGTGAGCCACGCCGGGCGCCGGTTGTAGAGATTGGTCAGCGTGCGCTCTTTCAACGCGGCCCGCTCCGCCGCGCCAAGATTGGCGCGCGGCAGGACGCGATCCGGGTACGGGTTTTTGTCCATGCCGAGCGGAGTTACATCCGCTACCCGCGCCGTCCACTCCGGCGGATGCAGTCACCGCTCACGCAGGTATTTCAAGCGCTTCGCGGTGCGGGCGATGGAGATGGCGCGCAATTGCCGCGCTTGGACTTTCTCTGCATGCAGGAGCACGGATGTCTCGAATCTCATGATCCGCGCATCTTGGTGCGATCGTTCAGCGCTTGACTTCGTGGTCGCGATCAGCCAACGGAGCGGCGGCTTTACTCGCACCGCCGTTCACTAAGGGGTTGTCAATAGAGCCACTTGCACAACTCTAGGGCCATATGACTTCCATCTGTCCGGCGCACATTTCGGCCTAGTTTGAGTTGATTTTTCGCGCGCCGCAGCCTGTGAGCCCGCAAAGGCGACAGCACGACTGTTTTTAGGCGCAGGACATCGTGCGAGGCTCGCGAATCTGGTGCTTTGTTGTAAGTCGGTCTATCGCTTGAATCGCTTCGAGACTCTGCGCTGATCGGCGCTATTGCAGCAGCCTTAACCACTGATCAACGGCCAGCACGCACACGCCAAACATCAAGTGCGACATGAGCTTCTGCGCCCCGCGCACAAAGATCGTGTTGCCGCCGAACTCATCGTTCAGCCGCGCGTTGGTGCGTTGCGCACGGGTGCGGATTTTGTAGCGCTCGGCCTCATGCGGGGCGAATGCGTGCTTCTCGCCCCCGCGCGGGTTGTGATCGATCAGCGGAACGTGGCCCAGGCTCACCTGTACGCGCGAAGCGTGGCTGAGAAGTAGGCCGCATCCATCACCTCATAGAGGTTGGTGACGCGTGCCGCGCTCATCATCGACAGCGGGATGGCGCTCTGCAAGTCATGCACGCTCGCCCTGGTTAGAAGCGCTGGAGATCGGGATGCCGCTGTCAGTGGTGTCGAGATGGAGTTGGTAGCCGTTCCAGCTGTTTTTATAACCCTGAGCGTTGCTCTTGGCTCCCCGGTCGCAGCGGGTGGGCAGTTCGGCTTTGATGTGTGCGAGGCTTTGGCTGAATAGCTGTTGAATGCGCGAGGGCGCAGCCGGTGTCGGTGGGCGCGCCTCACCCTTCTTCGGGCGACCGCGCTTGTGCTTCACCTTCGGGGCCTTGAGCGCCACCGGGGCAGCTCACTCGCGTGTAAGGATTGCGGTGCCGTCGCCACTGAGATGGCCGACGAGAGGGCTGGCGTAGGCTTCAGTGACAAAGTGGGCGTGTGCGGTCTCGCCGAGGGTTGAGTGTGCAAACTCGGCAAACGCTCGCGAGAAGGTGGCCTCTGAGAGGAGGTGTGTCGTTTGATTGATGTCTCGTTAACTCGATCATGCCAGCCTTGGCTACACCTGCATCCCTAGCTCGCCAAATCTACCTTGATGACGATCTACTCCGCTGCGGTGGGTGAGTTTTGCAAGAGGCTCACATCTTAAAAAATTCGGGCTGTTGAGTGCGAGTCCGCCTAGTGGTTAGTTGCGAAAATGTGCGCAACTAAAAACTTTGTGGCGCAGCGCGCGTTAGGCGCAAGTTCGACGCAATATCGAGATATTGCTAGAACTTGCAACGACACGCACGACGGTGCCACGGAATTTTGAATGCGTATATTTTCGCAACTAAACACTAGCAGCGATTGCCGTCTTTCGCCCGTCTCTGACATCGTCACCACGACGCTTTATTTGCCGAGGCATCGCATGGCGTTGAGCCTCGCACGAGATCGCGGTTGGCCGATAAATGAGACTTTGATTATGTTCGTGCGCGAGGTATGCGCTGTGCGGGCACCCGCAGACGTGCTGGGGCAAATTGCTGAGGCGATCGCGGAATACGCACCGACACGGGCAGCGGCGGTCTCGCGCAGGCATAGGCAAGCGCTGGCGCCGCAGTTTCGCGAGGCGAGCGTCACTTAAAGTCGTGAGGTCGGTAAGCGGCACGTTCCGCAACAGCTTCCCACGCATGCCGCTTAATCCGCCGAGCGTCGTGGGTTGGGTGATTGCCGCCGTGTTGATGGGTATCGCTTCGCTCGACCCATCCTACGCCCCGCTATTTGCCGCCTACAATGGGTTATGGCAACGCTTAAAAAAACACTCCTCCTGACTGGCGCTTCGCGCGGCATCGGGCATGCGACGGTCAAACACTTTCATGCAGCTGAATGGCGCGTGATCACGGTGTCGCGGCAGCCCTTTGACAAGATTTGTCCTTGGCCGCAAGGTGAAAAAGACCATGTGCAGATGGATTTGAACGATTTGGCGGGGTACCCGGCGGCGATCGCGCGAATCAAAGAAAAACTCGCCGCGCCGGAAACTGGCGGCAAGCTTTCGGCGTTGGTCAATAACGCAGGCATGTCGCCGAAAGTGGATGGCAAGCGCATGGGGGTGCTCGTCACCGATCTCTCGGTGTGGCAGAACGTGTTTAACGTGAATTTGTTTTCCACCGCGCTGTTGTCGCGCGGCTTGTTTGATGAATTGAAAGCCGCGCAAGGCAGCATTGTGAACGTGACCTCGATTGCAGGCGTCAAGGTGCATCCCTTTGCTGGCGCTGCGTACGCGGCGTCCAAAGCGGCATTGGCCGCATTGACCCGCGAAATCGCGTTTGATTTTGGGCCGCACGGCATTCGCTGCAACGCGATTGCGCCGGGCGAAATTGACACTTCGATTCTGTCGCCAGGCACGGACGATATCGTTGAAAAAGTCATCCCGATGAAGCGCCTAGGCAAGCCGTCTGAGGTGGCACAGTTAATTTACTTTTTGTGTACGCCGCCTAGCTCTTATGTGAACGGGGCAGAGATACATGTGAATGGCGGCGAGCACGTTTGATGCGCTGCTTCGCGAACGGGAGGCTGCGTTGCAGGTCACCTAGCGTACCTTTAGTACGCGTCGGCGGCCTTTGCCTTGCCTGCTGTCCGCTCGCGACGCGTGTCACAGTGGCGCAGTAGCCCTGATGACCCTCTGGCGCGCGCTCCGTCGCTTTCTTAAAGGCGACGGCTTGCTCTATTCGGGCTATTTGGCATTTTTGTCGTTGTTGGCGTTACTGCCTGCGCTGGGTGTGCTGTTTTGGTTGTCACAGCAAAGCGCGATCATTCGAACTGCTGATTCGGCGTTCCGCGACTTTTTGTTCACCAATTTATTTCCTGACACTGCGAAGCAAGTCGTTGCCGTCGTCGACAATCTGCGAGCCAATGCGCGTGGCTTGGGTGTTACGGGTGTTGCCATCATCGCCGGAGATTTACTGCTAAAGGCGCTCGCGTTGAATGCCGCCGTTGATCGAATTTGGGGTGCCGCAAAGCGCAGCCTCTGGGGCTTCATTCGTGGAGCGTTTATCGTGCTGATGCTGGTGCCCGTGGTGATGGGCGCGCTGTTTTGGTTGATCCGATTTATTGAAAAGTTCTTGGGTAACTTGATGCCAGCGCTGCGTTCGCCCATCGAAACGTTGTTTGATCCGATTGAAATTGGCGTGCCACTGATTGCAGCGCTGAGCTTGATTTATCGGTGGGTGCCTGCTCGGTTGAACGCTTGGGCATCGCCGCTGGCGTCCGCTTTTTTGGTAACGCTGTTGATAGAGATTGCCCGGTACGCAATCGTGAATTACTTCGCGCAAATTCAGCAGCTCAAATCGCTGTACGGAGCGTTCATCGCGTTCCCGGTGCTGATGGTGACGCTGTTTGTACTGTGGGCGTTGGTGCTCTACGGCGTGGCGTTGGTGGCGGAAGGCTTCGGCAGCAAGCTGCGATTGCCAACACGGGGCAAGGTCGTGGCTCGAAACGCGAAACGAGCAGGGACGTAATGCAGTTGTCTGTCGGGCTGTGGGCGCGGTTCCACCGCGTAAGCGCCCGATACCCACTATCGCGGTAAAACTGCGGCCACAATCTGTGCACCGAAACTTTTTATCTACTTGAGCGCCGTGTAACCTGGCAACTTTGCCGCCTCAGCACGCAATGCGGTCACAAGTTTCAGCACACTCGGATGTTGACGAGTGTCGGCCCGCCCCGCGATGCGATACGTCTCCATCGCCAGTGGCACAAAATGCAACTTGAACTGCGCTGACGCCGTGCGTAGCCCCGGCCCTGCATCGGCGGCACCCGCTGCGATGGTCGCTGCTACCGCTTGGTGCGTGAATTCCTCATGCCCATAGCCGGAGATCGCGGTGGCGACCATGCCAGCCTCCGCCATCAATGCGTCCAGCAACACGCGCGTGCCCGATCCGCGCTGACGGTTGACGAAGCGCAGTCCCGGACGCGCTAAGTCTGCCAGTCGCTTCACCTTCGATTTAAGCTGCGGAGCAACGATCAATCCCTGCTCGCGCTCCATCAACGCGACGCTCCAGAATTCAGCGCTATTTTCGACGCGACTCCACAGCGCCGTGGCTTGCGATTCTTTACCCGCGTTGACGGCCGAGACCGTGGTGTGGTGGTATCCCGCAAGGTCGGCGTCACCACGCAAGAGCGCGCGAATGCATTCAACGCTGCCCGCGTTGGCCATATGGATCGCGTCCTGCAAAGGCGACGCCACAGCGGGTGAGGTCGACACCAAAGATGCGTCAAACACGTTGCCAAGCGCGTAGTCGTGGCTTGCTAGCAAACGCAGCAACGGTTGATCACGTAGTGCTCTGGACAGATCAGCCGAAAGCGCGCTCACCCGTTCCGTCGATGGCGGCGCAAATAACTCCTCATGACGCTCAAGTACGGCTAACAGCGCGCGGCCCTTGCCGGTCAAATTAGTACCGCGCCCACGCGCCTTGCCGACCAATTTGCAGCCAAGCGCCGCGTCGAACGCACGCAATCGTCCCCACAGCGTACGATAGGTCACGCCGAGCGACTGCGCTGCGTGCGTGATGGATTGTGTGTCCGCCAGCGTGCGCAAGCTGCGTTTGAGCTCGCGCAGATCAATGCGCAATTCTCCCAAAGTAACATCCGCCTGAACGGACAAGCTGATGTGCGGCAATGAAAGTTTGGACATCTAAATCTACAACTATTACAACATATTAAGAATCTAATTACATATTAAATCTACGGCATTTGCAAACGACAAAATACGTGCTTCGCATACGGTTAAGCGGTGTGTCAGTATGGGCGTCGAAAGTGTGGCGATAAATTTGCGATGTTTTGGCAAGCGCCAACGGATGCGGGCCTTTTGCATGCAATCTGTGCCTTGTTTTGTACGGGTCTATTTATGTCAGCAAATGCACAAAGCGTTAAGCCGTCGGAGCCGTCGCAAGCCATCAGCGCTTACGCGGCGGGCAGCCTGCGTGGCGTGATGAACGCATTGGAGCAGCGCTACGCCGACGAGCGCAGAACCGCGTCGTCGGTAGCCCTAGTGTCGCGTCACGCCTGAAATGACGTATCTCGTTTGCCCTCGGCGCGCAGGGTGTCGTTGCAAAACTTGCACATGTCCCGGCATGGGCTTCGTCTTGCGCCTAACCCTGCACGTCGATTGCTGCGCGATATGCTGTCATTTCAAACGTGACACGACACTGGCGCCGTCTATCAAGTTTCTTTTTGGCCCATCGGGGAAGCTTCGTCACCGCATCGAAGCGGGCGAGCGCGCAGACATCTTCACGTCAGCGCTGCCCACTGAGTTACGTCTATCCGGGATCGACAATAGGCGCGTGTCGGTGTTGTTCATGCCGACGCTGCCTGATTCAAGCGCGGCAGAACCCGTAACGCCATGAGCTTACTCGGCGATGGATTGGTCGCGGCAGGTCAAATGCTGTTCACCGCAGATTCGACGTTACTGGACATCACGCTGTTATCACTTCGTGTTAGTGCTACGGCCACGTTGATTGCAGCGCTACTTGGGCTGCCGCTTGGTGCGTGGGTCGCGCTGACGCGAAGTCGGTTGCGACTGCCTATTGTGGTGGTGCTCAATGCGTCGATGGGGCTGCCGCCAGTGGTGGTCGGGTTGGTGGTGTACTTGCTGCTGTCGCGCAGTGGCATCATGGGCCCGCTCGGCTGGCTCTTCACACCTGCTGGCATGGTGATGGCGCAAACGATTTTGATCACGCCGATCATTGCGGCGTTGGCACGGCAAACCATTGAGGATGCGCATCTAAATTTGCGCGACTGGTTCAGCTCGCTCGGGCTCAGCGCGTGGCAACGGGTAGCGACGTTGCTTTTTGAGGCGCGCTTCTCGTTGGCGGTGGTGCTGCTGGCGGGCTTCGGTCGCGCTATCGCAGAGGTGGGTGCGGTGATGATCGTTGGCGGCAATATTTCAGGTTCAACGCGCGTGATGACCACGGCCATCGCGCTGGAAACATCGAAGGGTGATTTGCCGTTGGCGCTTGCGCTTGGCGCATTATTCGTCGCGCTCGTGCTGATGATTAACGGGGCGGCGCAAGGACTGAAGTCATGGATGGAGCAGCGTCGTGGTTAGTCACAATTTGCACGCTGCAAGTGACGTTCTGCTTAGTCTGAGTCAAGTGTCGGTTGTTGTCGATGGCAAGCCGTTGTTGTCCGACATCAATCTCGAACTCCGCACTGGTGAAAGTATGGTGGTGCTCGGTGCGAACGGCTCGGGGAAGACTACATTGCTCAAGCTGTGCAACGGCATTCTCGCCGCCACGCACGGTGCGGTGATGATCCCGCCGGTCGCAGACCAAGCGCTAATATTTCAGAGACCACCGTTGCTCGCGCGAAGTGTGCTCGACAACGTTCGTTTTGTGCTGTCAATACGTGGAATCGCCGAGCCGATGCGTACCGAGCAAGCCCAAGTTGCACTGCAAGCCTGCAATCTAGATGCGATTGCGCAGCGTCAAACACGCCTGCTTTCGGGCGGCGAACAGCAGCGCCTCGCGTTAGCCCGTGCGTGGGTGTGCAAGCCAAAATTGTTGCTTGCGGACGAACCTACTGCGAACCTTGCACCCGCTGCCACTCGCGAAGTGGAGCGACTCATTCAAGCGGTGCAAGCCAAGGGCACAACGCTCGTGCTCACCACCCACAACGTTGCACAGGCCAAACGCATGGCGATGCGCATTATTTTTCTCGAAGGCGGACGAATCGTCGAAGACCGTCCTGCCGCTGAGTTTTTTGTCTCACCCCAGTCTGCGGCTGCGCGTTGTTATCTTGAAGGAGAGTGTTTATGAGCTTTTGCAATCGACTATTGCGATCAACCAGTGTTGCGCTGGCTACCGTTTTATTCGCGGCTTTGTCTGCCTCCGCCCATGCGCAGGACACAACAATTACTGTTTTGTCCACTACTTCGACGGAGCAATCCGGCTTGTTCGGGTTTCTTTTGCCGCAGTTTCAGAAGGCAACAGGTATTGCGGTTAGAGTGGTGGCGCTCGGCACGGGGCAGGCGCTTGACGTCGCTCGCCGTGGCGACGCCGATGTGGTGTTTGTGCATGACCAACCCGCCGAAGAAAAGTTTGTTGCCGAAGGCGCGGGTGTCGCGCGAATGGCGGTGATGTACAACGACTTTGTGTTGATCGGGCCGAGCGATGACCCCGGAAAAGCCGCAGGCAAGGACATCATGGCGGGGTTGAAGGCGGTGTACGCGGGCAAAACTCCGTTTGTGTCTCGTGGCGACAAGAGCGGCACACATGCGGCCGAGCTGCGTTACTGGAAGCAGGCGAACCTGGACCCAGTCGGCGAAAAGCAAAGCTGGTATCGCGACACCGGCTCAGGCATGGGTCCCGCGTTGAACACCGCTGCCGCAATGAACGCCTACATCCTTGCGGATCGCGGCACGTGGCTCGCGTTCAAAAACCGCCAGAACCTGAAGATTATCGTTGAAGGCGACAGCAAGTTGTTCAACCAATACGGCGTGATTCTGGTGAGTCCAAAAAGGCATCCGCAAGTTAAGGCGCAAGCCGGACAAAAATTTATCGACTGGATGGTGAGTGCCGAAGGGCAGGGCGAGATTGCTTCGTACAAAATTCGTGGCGAGCAGTTGTTTTTTCCGAATGCGCGGAAGTAGCTGGCCCCACTCCCGTCAGGTGTGCGCGTGCCGGATGCGCTCTGTGCATCAAAATGTTGGATAAATTGTCTTGGTGCCGTGTCACGCCAAAAATGACGTATCTCGCTTGCACTCGCCGCGCACTGCGTCGTTGCAAAATTTGCACATGCCCCGGCATGCGCTGCATTTTGCGCCTAGCCGTGCACACCGATAGCGGCGCGATATACCGTCATTTTTAACGTGACACGACACTAGTTTCTTTTGTGATGCTTTGGTGCGCGGAGCGCACCGTATGCAGCTTGCGTCTGAGCAGGCCAACAGGCAAGCTTCGAAACACTAGCCACGGAGTATCTTTTTTCGATACTCGCGCCGTGGGCAGCGCATGGTGCAGGACTTAAGACAGAATGCCATCCAACAGCCAAACACGGGGGCACACATGTCAGAACACAGCCAATTCAACCTGCTCAAGCAGCGCCGTTTCGCACCGTTTTTCTGGACGCAATTCCTCGGCGCGATGAACGACAACGTGTTCAAGAACGGCATGATCATTTTCATGGCGTTTGGTGGCATGACGCTGGCGGGCATGGATGCGAATGTTCTGGTTAACGCAGCGGGGGCCGTGTTCATTTTGCCGTTCGTGCTCTTCTCTGCGTTTGCGGGGCAACTGGCCGACAAGTACGAAAAGACGCGCGTAATTCGTGCTGTCAAGATTTTTGAAATTGTGGTGATGGCATTCGGCGCGGTGGGCTTCGTGACGGCCAATCTTGGCGTCCTGTTTGTCGCGCTATTCGCGATGGGCCTGCACTCGACACTGTTTGGCCCGGTCAAGTACGCCATCATGCCGCAGGCATTGGCGCGGGATGAGCTGGTGGGCGGCAACGCGCTGGTCGAATCGGGAACCTTTGTGGCGATTCTCGTCGGCACCATCGCTGGCGGCGTGCTGGTCGCCATGAAGCCGAGTGGGCCAGTGATCGTCGCGGTCGCGACCATTGTGCTCGCGGTGATTGGCTATCTCGTCAGCCGCTCGATCCCCGCTGCCGCCGCCACTGATCCATCGCTGAAGCTCAACTGGAATCCATTCACTGAGACCGCATCTAACTTGCGCCTCGCCGCGAAAAATTTGGTGGTCTGGCGTTCGATGCTGGGCATCTCGTGGTTGTGGTTTTACGGTGCGATGCTGCTCAACCAGTTTGCCAACATGAGCAAAGACGTGCTCGGCGGTAATGCGGAGGTCGCAACGTTTTTGCTCGCAACGTTCGCGGTCGGCGTGGCGGTGGGCTCGCTACTGTGCGAGCGTTTGTCGGGCAAGAAGGTGGAGATCGGGCTGGTGCCATTCGGCTCGATTGGCATGAGCGTGTTCGCGATCGATCTCTACTTCGCGACCAAAGGGTTGCAGCCGGTCGGGCAGACTGGCGCGATGGAGTTCATCGTCAAACCCGAGCATTGGCGTGTGGTGTTTGATCTGTTCATGCTATCGGTCAGCGGTGGCCTTTACAGCGTGCCGTTGTATTCGCTGATTCAGGAACGAAGCGATGAATCGCATCGCTCACGCATCATTGCCGCGAATAATATTCTGAACGCGATCTTCATGGTGGTGTCGGCATTGCTCGCCATTGCGCTCATCAAGTTCTTGAGCTTTGGTGTGCCACAGTTGATCCTCACCATTGCGATTCTGAACGCGTTGGTGGCACTGTACATCTACTCGCTCACACCGGAATTTCTATTGCGGTTCATTTGCTGGATTCTCATATCCTTCGTTTATCGCCTGCAAGTAAAAGGGCTCGAGAATATCCCGGACAAAGGCCCGGTCATCGTTGTCGCGAATCACGTGAGCTACGTCGACGCGCTGGTGATCAGTGCCGCCTGCCGTCGCCCGATTCAGTTCGTGATGGATCACAACATTTTCAGAACGCCGGGCATGGCCTGGGTGTTTCGCCAGATGAAGGCGATTCCAATTGCCAGCGCTAAAGAAAATGCAGCGATGATGGAGCGTGCGTTTGAGCGCGTGAAAAAAGCGCTTGCCGAGGGCGAAGTGGTGTGCATTTTCCCGGAAGGCAAACTCACCAAAGACGGTGAGATGGGGCCGTTCCGCCCCGGTATCGAGCGCATCGTAGCCGAGACGGGAGCACCCGTCGTGCCGCTCGCTTTACGTGGCTTGTGGGGCAGCTTTTTCAGTCGCACCGCGAACGGTGTTGCGTTCAAACGATTCCGTGGATTCTTTAACCGGATTGAGTTGGTAGGCGGCGCGCTGGTGCCTGCGGGCGAAGTCAGCGCTGCGAAACTGGAGGCGGATGTGCGCGGCATGCGAGGGGAGATGCGGTAGAGCCTTCCAGCCTAGCGCATAAAATCCCGGAATGTCTGGAAACACCCTAGGTCACCTCTTCTCCGTCACCACGTTTGGAGAATCGCACGGCCCTGCCATCGGCTGCGTCATCGACGGTTGTCCGCCGGGCATGCCGTTGTCTGCCGTCGACATTCAGCCCGATCTGGATCGGCGCAAGCCGGGTACATCGCGGCACGTGACGCAGCGTAAGGAGGAGGATTTGGTTGAAATCCTCTCAGGCGTGTTTGAAGGTGTCACGACGGGCACGCCGATTGCGCTGTTGATTCGCAACATGGATCAGCGCAGCAGGGACTACGGCAATATCGCGCAGACGTTTCGACCGGGGCATGCTGATTACACCTACTGGATGAAATTCGGCCAACGCGACTATCGCGGTGGCGGGCGTTCTTCGGCGCGGCTGACGGCTCCAATTGTGGCGGCGGGTGCGGTGGCGAAAAAGTGGATGGCTGAGCGCTACGGTGTTGCGGTGCGCGGCTATTGCGCGCAGATCGGCGAAGTGACGATTCCCTTCGAATCGTGGGCTGACGTCAATGGAAATCCCTTCTTTGCACCGATCGCCGAGACGTCCGAGAAGCTTGCCGAGCTTGAGGCCTATATGGACGATTTGCGCAAAAGTGGCGACAGTTGCGGTGCAAAGATTTACGTTGAAGCAGTCAATCTGCCGGTAGGCTGGGGCGAGCCAGTATTTGATCGCATCGATGCCGACATCGCTCACGCGATGATGGGGCTCAACGCCGTCAAGGGCGTGGAGATTGGCGCAGGTTTCGCTTGCGTTACGCAGAAGGGCACCGAGCATTCCGACGAGATTCGTGATGGCAAATTCGCGAGCAACAATTCCGGCGGGGTGCTCGGCGGCATCTCCACCGGTCAGCCGATCACGGTCAATATCGCGATCAAGCCGACATCAAGCATGCGCCTTGACCGCGACACAATTGACAAGGACGGCAACGCGGTGACCATCAACACCCATGGTCGTCACGACCCGTGCGTTGGCATCCGCGCGACGCCGATTGCGGAGGCGCTGCTGGCGCTGGTGCTCATCGATCATGCGCTGCGGCATCGCGCGCAAAATGCGGACGTGGTGGTTGCCACACCGAAGGTGTTGTAGGCCCAATGCTCGCGCCCAGCTTTTCGTCTGCACATTCATGAAACCGCTGCAAAGCCGCCTCTACCGTCTGTCCTTCTGGCTCGCCCCGCTCGTGGCGCTGCCGTTTTGGCTGGGCGTGATGCGGGCGTTGGATGACCCCGCCAATGCCTGGTGGACGTGGTGGGCGGCGATTGTGATTCAGGGCATTGTGCCGCTGCTGGATGCGCCGTTCGGCCGAGTGGTCACGCGGTTTAGTCGCGATGAGCAGGCCGCTCTCGCGCGCGACCCGCTGCTGCGAGCGGTGCCGTGGGTGTGTGGCCTGGTGTGGCTCGCGACGCTCGCGTGGGCGATGGTTGTCACACCACAGGTCATGCAATTGCCGCTGCTGCATATCGTCGGCTTTGTGCTTTCGCTGGGTATCGTCGGTGGCATTATGGCGATCAACGTGGGCCACGAATTGATTCATCGCAATCACAAAGTGGAGCGTTTTTTTGGCGGCGTGTTGCTCGCCAGCGCGGGCTACGGCGTGTTTAAGGTTGAGCACGTGCGCGGCCATCATTTGCGCGTGGGCACTCTCGCCGATCCCGCCACCGCGCGGCTTAACGAAACGGCGTACGCCTTCGTGCCGCGCGCCATCATCGGCACCTTCTGGCACGCCTGGCAGCTTGAGGCAGAGCGCCTTGCTCGCAGCCACTGCACGGGGTTTACGCGGCTCGCGGGCAACGAGGCGTTGCAGTGGATGGTTCTTAGCGCTGTCTTTGCGGCGGCTGCGCTCTGGGTGAGCGGTTGGGCGGGATTTGTCGTGTTTTTGCTCGGCGCATTGATTGCGATTATTGAGCTTGAACTGGTGGACTACATCGAGCATTACGGCCTGTCGCGCGGCATTGACGACAACGGCGCGGCGCTGCCGGTGCGCTACGAACATTCGTGGGATTACTCGGGCTGGTTCACCAATGCCCTGCTCATCAACTTGCAGCGTCACAGCGATCATCACGCTCACGGTGGTCGCGCGTTTGCCGCGCTAAACAGCCATCCTGAAGCCCCGCAATTGCCGGCGAATTACGCCACGATGATGAAACTTGCGCTCATTCCGCCGCTGTACCGGCGAATCATCCATCCAAGGTTGCCAGCGCGCGAGTCAGGTACAGCTTTTTTGAAATAGTGCCATTTAGCTTGGGTTTACAGTTGGTTTGTGCTGAAGTCGACTTTTACTAGAAACGTGGTCTAGGCCGCACATAGGAATAGTTTCCAGCGAAAGCTGAAAGTCCAATTGTCGTTTTGACGTGACCCATCGCATCGCGTGCCTCGTTCGCGTCCTTTGCATCGGGTGCATCACCCGCACATTTCCACTTGCGAAATGACAATTCAGTCGCCCACAAGTACACGCCACTTAGCGTGCTGTCGCACAGCCCGCGCTGCGCGCAACGCCTACTTTGTGTCCGTTGCGTTGACTTCCGGATCAACTGTGGCCTTTTCACCGCATGACGGGAATTTCATTTGAACTACTTACAACGCGACACCTATGGCATGTACAAGTTTGCCAGCAACGGTTCGCCGCATGTCTACCGGCATAAGGGGCCGGGCCCGCGATTGATGGGTGCGCCCCCAGAAGAAATTATGAGGACTACAGAAACCGAGAATCCGATGCCAGCAGGGACTCAAACGGTGGAGCTGGATATGCCACCAAAACCGAAACGGGCGGCAGTTGCCAAGAGCACGATTCACCTTTTGTACAACAAGGATGCGCACGCCGCCGCTGCCTTCTACGCCGAGACTTTTCCAGACAGCACGGTCGCTGCCGTCCACCATGCACCCAGCGACTATCCAGGCGGCAAAAAGGGCGATGTGCTGACCGTGGAGTTCACTGTGGCCGGAATCGCCTGCCTCGGCCTTAATGGCGGGCCGATGTTCAAGCACAACGAGGCTTTCTCGTTCCAGATCGCAACGGATGATCAGCATGAGACTGACCGCTACTGGAACGCGATCATGGGCAATGGCGGTGAAGAAAGCGAATGTGGTTGGTGCAAGGATCGATGGGGCGTTTCGTGGCATATCACGCCACGTGTTTTGACCGATACGCTGGCCATTGGCGGCGAAGAGGCGCGACACGCTTTCGACGCGATGATGGGCATGAAAAAAATTGATGCGGCGGCGATTCAGGCGGCGCGGCGCGGTCAATGATCCCACCGCTGCTCGATGTATGTGCGCTGTCGCACAGACCTACCCTCGTCCTCCAACGAACAATATTTGTGTTGCATCTCCGGCGCGACCGTTCGAATCAAGGAGTTTCAATATGAAAAAGGTCTTAATTGCAATACTGTCTTTATGCATGGTGTCACTGCCGCTGCAAGCCGCTCCAAGTAAGGAGAAGAGTCTGTATAAACGGCTTGGCAGCGTCTTCGATATCGCTGCGGTTGTTGACCATTTGAGTGACGCCGTGGTGCAGAACCTGATCGTGGGAAAGACTTCGCAAAACCCAGCGCTCAGGGAACGGCACACCAACAACTTAGGCAGGTTGCCGGGCCTCAAGTTCGAGCGAACCCTATGGGTCTGCGAGGTCACGGGCGGTCGGTTCAAATACTCGGCAACCAAGCCGGGCAAAACACATATGGGCTTGGAGGCGGCGCATCGTGACCTCAAGATTTCGCAAGAAGAATTCGACGAGGTGGCGGCCGAGCTGGTACGCGGCCTTGAATTCGCCAAAGTACCTGAGCGCGAGAAGGGAGAGGTTCTCGCCGCGCATAAGAAGGAGGCTACTGCTGGCTCGATGAAAAAGTGACGCTGCGTGAATGGAGCGGTCAGCAAGGTTAGGTAAACAGCCCCATCTTTTGCCCAACATCAGCGTCACCGCTATCGCCGACGTTGAGCTGGATGAACTGTGTCCAACCTTACGCGCTGCGGCATCGCGACGGGAATCTTTCATACAACATCGTTCTCAATGCAAAGGAAAGTGATGACAACCAAAGAGTTCAAAGCTGGGGACAAGGTGAGTTGGAACAGCACGCAAGGCAAAGTAATAGGCACAGTCAAGAAAAAGCTTACTGCGCCGATCAACATCAAGACGCATCACGTGGCTGCGTCGCTCGATAATCCGCAATTACTGGTGGAAAGCGCTACGAGCGGAAAGCTGGCGGCGCATAAACCAGTGGCGTTGAAACGGGTCAAAGCCCTAAAGGGAGTGACAGCCAAGTGAGTACAAACGACACCCGCGCGGCTGTAGACGAATTCAAGAAGGCGGTGAATATGTCGCCGAAGAAATTAGCGGCATGGTTCAAAACAGCAAAGTCAAAAAAAAGTTGGCTTCAAAGCTACCGAGGGCAGCGAATCGGCAGGTCACGATTTGGGCAAAAAGGTTGTCGCGTTGCTTGGCAAGTCGCAGCGCGAATATAGCGATAACGACCTCATTTACATCCGCAAAGTAGTCGGCTATATCCACCGCCATCTAGCTCAGCGACCAATTAGTGATGTTACGCAGACTCCTTGGCGTTATTCGCTGATAAATTGGGGCCACGATCCTCAGGCAGGTCATTGATAAAGTCAGAGCCAGATTCTTCGCGCCGCCTTCGGCACTGAGTCAGAAGCCAGTTCAATTTACGGAAAGATCATATGACTTACATGGCTAACCCCTAAATATTGGAGTTTTCCGGATTTTTCCTGTTTTTCAGCGCCAGTCGTCAGATTTGAAAAATGGATGAAACGTATCGGCTAAGCGTTCTACCGCACAGACCGGCAGAACCCGGGCGCACAACTGAGGTGTTTGGTACCCCAATACCTTGGCCCACTTTCGTCTACCCACACCCAAAGATCCATCACCACGGCCCACCAGAGCATCAACGCCAACACCGGCAAGCTGCTCAAGAGCTTCGAGCACATGAGCAATGCCCAACTCGATCAAGCGCTGGCGGCGGCCGACGGTTGCTTTGAGACTTGGAAGCACAAGCGTTTCGCCGAGCGCGCGGTCGCCCTTAGTAAGGCGGCGGCCTTGCTGCATGCCCATGTGGACGATTTCGCCAAGCTGGAAACGCTGGAGATGGGCAAGCGCATCGAGGAGGCGCGCGGAGAGGTCAAATTCAGCGGCGACATGCTGGCCTATTACGCGAAGAACGCCGAAGCCCTTCTGGCACCCGCCAAACTGCACCCCAAAGTCGGCGATTCGCACATGGAGAGTTTTGCTACAGGCGCGCTGTTCTGCGTCGAGCCTTGGAACTTTCCGTATTACCAGCTGGCCCGCGTGGCCGGTCCGCAACTGATGGCTGGCAATGTGCTGGTGGTCAAGCATGCGGGCTGCGTAACTCAGTGCGCCATCGCATTTGAGAAGCTGCTGCTCGACGCCGGCGCGCCAGCTGGCGCCTACACCAACCTGCTAATTTCCTACGACCAATCCGACCGCGTCATCGACGACCCGCGTGTCAAAGGCGTGGCGTTGGCCGGAAGCGTTGATGCAGGGCGCAAAGTGGCGGCCCGCGCTGGCCAGAATCTTAAGAAGTCGACGATGGAGCTTGGCGGCAGCGATGCCTTCATCGTGCTGGACGACGCCGACGTGGACATGACGATTCCCTGGGCCGTGTGGGGCCGCATGTACAACGCCGGGCAAACCTGCTGTGCGGCCAAGCGCTTTATCTTGATGGACGCTGTGGCCGACAAGTTTCTGGCGAAGTTCAAGACCGCTTTGGAAGCATTGAAGGCGGGCGACCCGATGGATGAGAAGACAACGCACGGCCCGCTGTCGACCGAAGCCGCGCTGGTGCAACTGATGGCGCAGGTGGATGCTGCCGTCGAGGGTGGCGCCAAGCTGCTGATGGGCGGCAAACGGATGGATCGCCCGGGCTGGTTCATGCAGCCCACCATCCTCACCGACATCAAGCCAGGCAACTCAGCCTTCCGCGACGAATTCTTTGGCCCTGTCGCGTTGTTCGTCCGCGTGAAAACCGAGGATGAAGCCGTCGCGCTGGCCAATGATTTCGACTTTGCCCTGGGCGGCTCGGTGTGGACGAAGGATGAAGCGCGCGGCAAACGTGTGGCCAGCCGCGTCGACACTGGAATAATGTTTGTCAACAACATTGACTGGGCCGATGCCGACTTTCCTTTTGGTGGCATCAAGCACTCGGGCTATGGTCGCGAACTGGGCAATATGGGTATCCAGGCGTTTGTCAACAAGAGGCTGGTTCGCAGCGGGCATCTGCCTGCGCCGGTGTGAGATTTCAGGTGAAAGAGGCAAAGGCCATGCCGTCGGGGATCGCGTCCGTGAGCGGCTCGGCAAGCTCTACTGTCGCCTCGCCTATGCAGACAGATGCTCAATTTCATAGCCACGGTTCACCGCGAATCGAGAGCCCGTCTGCCAACAAAGTCGGCCCCATGGACGGACTGCGCATTGGTTCAAATTTGTTGCTTATGCTGGCGCAAGTCACTGTGCCCGCAGTAACGCAAATCCCGGGATTCATCAACATCCCGGGACTCACGGACATCGGCACCCGCTCGGCGCAATCGCCGTCGCTGCTGACGCCACCGGACTTTTCATTTGCAATCTGGGGTTTGATATTCGCTGCCATGGCGGGCTATGGAGTCTACCAGGCTCTGCCCGCCAATTGGGCCAATGCGCGCCTGCGACGCCTTGGCGGATGGACGGCAGCGGCAATGGGGCTCAACGCAACCTGGGAATTTGTCGCTGCGTGGTTGGGCATCACCTTTGTCACCGTTGTGCTGATATTTCTGATATTAGCGGTGCGGCTCAAAGCATTTTCTACCCTGCACGACGCTGAAAAAATGAAGCCCATCGAGACTGCCTTGGTGGTACTTCCGATCAGCATTTTTGCTGCTTGGATTACGGTCGCTTGCGTATTGAACACGGTCAGCTGGCTGTTCAACGCGGGTGGCATGGGCTTCGGGGGCGTGGCTGAGGGTACATGGGTAGCGCTATTCGCCGTGTTGGCCGGTGTCATCGGTGCCACGGTGATTTGGATCCACCGAGGCAATGTTTTTTTACACAGCGGTGCTGGTTTGGGCATTTGGCGGAATCATCTACAAAGCCGCTGGTTTGCACCAATCAATTCTGACAGTCGGTGCGGCGGCAGGTCTGGCGATTGTTCTGACGACTTTCGAGCGCATCCGGTTGAGTCGGCCCGATCTCCCGGCAGCCGCAGATGAACTTGGTTGAAATCGCAAGCAAGCCACCTGGCTTGCACCTTCACCCGCTGCCTGAACGGGTCGCATGAAACCCTGGACGTCGCTGGGCATGCCGATGCTTGAAGGGTTGCACCGGTGCGGCAAAGTGATCAGCCATTTCTGTGCCCCGGAAATGCTGTACGCGCGACCCGAGCCTTACCAAGAATATCGCTGCAACGACGCGCTGAGTTCGCTGTGGAATATTCTCAAATTGACGTCAGCAGGACGCGGTGATTTTCATCCGCAATTGAGCTATCTGTCTATCAACTCGAAGGACACATGCCATGCCCAGCATGCCTGAACCCAAACAACCGAAGCCGATGGCAGCCCACAAACGCCTCAAGGTTTTCATTGGCGACTGGCATGCCGAAGGAACGACCTACGCAATGGGCAGGATGCCGCTGATCCGCGTGCGTCGGGCGAACCCTGGATAAGCGACGAAGGCTATGAATGGTTGCCTGGCAGTTTCTTCGTGCTGCATCGCTGGGATGCGCAGATGGGAGCGCACGAGTTCAAGGGCGCAGAGATCATGGGCTACGACGAGGCCGAGGGCCGCTACTTCACGCGCACGTTCGACAACGCGGGCCACCACCCCGACTACCGCGCAAGTGTCGACGGCCACGTCTGGCGCTTCACGGAAGCGCAAACGGATGCCACGGTCACGGTGCAGGGCGGTGGCAACAAGATGACCTTGCACTGGGAATGGAAAAACGGCGGCAGAAAGTGGCTGCGTTTGTGTGATCGGGTCGCTGTGCGGACGCAGCGGGCGGCACCGCCGTGAGCCGCCGCCTGAGCCAGCTGCTTGCCGTTGCACTGGCCATGTTCGCCACTCCCGCTGTGCTCCGCGCCGGAGACGCGTGGCAACGCTCCACAGTTTAGATAACGTTTTTACTGGAGAAACCACCGTGACAATCAAAAATGCGCTGGCCAGTGTGGCCGTGAAAGGCATCGACGCTGCGGTGCGGTGGTACGGACAAGTTTTAGCTCGACCGGCAGACTCAACGCCAAGGCCAGAACTGGCTGAATGGAAATTTCATGGCGGGGGATGGCCGCAGGTTTACTTTTTGCCGGAACGCGCTGCGTCGTGTTCTTGTACTTTGACCGTTTCTTATGTTGACATGGAAGTGAACCGACTTGAAAGGTTAGGCGTGGCTGCGGGCGCGAAGATGCACAGACTCAATCGATGCCAACAATGGTGAAGCAAAATTTACAGCGCGCTGTGTTCACGGTCGGGCATTCAGATCGAACGCTTGAGGCGTTTTTGGCACTTCTTCAATCCCAATCAGTAAATCGGCTGCTTGATGTGCGCACGGTTCCGCGCTCGCGGCACAACCCTCAGTTCAATCGCGAGACGTTGCCAGCGGCACTCGAAACTGTGGCAATTCAACACACACATTGCGAAGGGCTTGGCGGGTTTCGTCGTACGAGCGCGCAATCTGAGAATACGGGGTGGCGGAATGCGTCGTTTCGCGGCTATGCCGACTACATGCAAACGTCGGAATTCGCTGAAAACCTCAACACGCTGATGTCACTGGCCGAGCACGAACGCGTCGCGCTTATGTGTGCTGAGGCGGTGCCGTGGCGATGCCATCGCTCATTGATCGCAGATGCGTTAGTCTTGCATTGACTTCGCGTCGACGAAATCGTCAGTACCCGTCGTTGCCAAACGCATGTGCTGACGCCGTTTTCTCATGTTGAGGGTATGTCGGTTACCTACCCGCGGACGGTCGAAATATTTTCTGACGCTCTGATCGGCTCTCATCAATCAAAGTCATAGCCCAGAGACACACCACGGATGGTGTGCGACATCAGCTTTTTTGCATCTGCTTTGTTCAGCTTGGGCTCAAGCCTGTTTTAAACCACTAGTCGACTTTCTGCGAAACGGTCTTTCAGCCGCAACTAAATAGGCGTCTACCCAGAAAGCTGACAGCGCGATTGGCGTGCTGCCCGCCAACTCGCACTGCCCACGCTCGGTCGCCAAATACGCGCCGACCCATTGCGAATTTTTATTCCGCTTAGTGCGATGCCGCACAGACCGAGCGCTGCGCTACGCCGTATCTTCCCGTCATGGCTTTGGTTATTATTAACTCTGGCTGCGTCAGCTAAAGAATGGAATTGCAGATGAACTACGTACAACGCGACACCTACGGCATGACCAAGCCTCACGCTAACGATCTGCCGATGTAGGGTTGTTGCGCGATGTCGAACGTTCCCGAAGTTGACACCGCGTCTCCGCTGTTCTTTGTGATCAACGCGGCGTCGGGTCATAACGATCGCGACGCAACACGGCGGGTGATTGAACAGACGCTGCACGCCAACGGCAGAGCCGGTGAACTGCTCTACGCCGAGCGCGGCGAGATTGCAAACGTCGCGCGCAGGGGGGCGGCGTTAGCCCGAGCCCGCGGCACCGCGGTGATCGCCGTGGGCGGTGATGGCACTATCAACGCCGTCGCTCAGGCCGCCTATATTGAGAATTGCCCGTTGGGCGTGGTGCCCCAGGGCACCTTTAACTATTTCGCGCGAACCCACGGCATCCCTGCCGACGCCGCCGGTGCCATGCAGCTGTTGTTGCATTCAGTTCCGGTGCCCGTGCAGGTGGGAATGATCAACGAACAGGTATTTCTGGTTAATGCGAGCGTCGGGCTGTATCCCGAACTGTTGCAGGATCGCGAGGCGTACAAGGCGCGATTTGGCCGCAGCCGGCTGGTGGCCTTCGCTGCGGCGCTGGCCACGCTGCTGGCACGGCACCGGCAACTGCAACTTCATATTGAACGTAGCTCAGGTGCGCGCGACGTGAAGACGCCAACGTTGTTTGTCGGCAACAACCGCCTGCAGTTGGAGCAGGTGGGCCTGCCCGAGGCACCGGCACTCGACGAGGGCTGCATTGCTGCGGTGATACTACGGCCGATTGGCTCGCTGGCGATGCTCGGGCTGCTGTTTCGCGGCGCTTTTGGGCGTCTGGGTGAGGCGGATACCGTGGAGAGCTTCAAGTTTCACCGCATGATCGTCACCCCGAGGCGGGCAAGGTACGGACGCAAAGTGAAAGTGGCGTTTGATGGTGAGCTGAGCCACATGCGGGCACCGCTTGATTTTCGGGTAGCTCCAAAGCCGCTGTTGCTGCTTAAATCGGGCGTGACGCAACCAGAACAGGCCTGAATGTGAGCGTGTTGCTGCAAATTTCCGATCCGCATTTCGGCACCGAACAAACGCCCGTGGTCGATGCGCTAGCCGCGCTGTCGCGCGAGCAGCGCCCCGACTTGGTGGTGCTCTCGGGCGATATTACGCAACGGGCGACGCAGGATCAGTTTCGCGCGGCGCGCGCATTTATGGATCGTCTCGGCGTGCCGTTTATGGCCATTCCGGGCAACCACGACATCCCGTTGTTCAACTTGAGCGCGCGCCTGTTCAGTGCGTATGCACGATTTCACCGCTCGTTTGGCACCGCTTTGGAGCCCGTCTACGATGCTCCCGATTTGCTGGTGCTCTGCGTCAACACCACGCGGTGGTATCGCCACGTTAACGGCGAGGTCTCGCGGGCACAGATTGATCGCGTGGCGGCCGCTCTAATGCAGGCCCGGTCCCGGCAACTGCGTGTGGTCGTAGTGCACCAACCGGTTGCCGTCATGCGTCCCGGGGACGTGCATGACCGTTTGCGAGGCTACGACCAAGCGTTGCAGCGCTGGTCAACCGCCGGCGGCGACATTGTGATGGGCGGGCACATACACCTGCCCTACGTTAAGTCGTTGCCGGGCCTGCCACGACCCATGTGGGCGGTGCAGGCGGGCACCTCGGTGTCATCGCGCATACGTGACGGCATTCCGAATTCAGTCAACATCGTGCGCTGTGGCAGCGATGCGCCTGAAGGGTGTTGCCGTGTAGAACAATGGGACTACGCTGCTCAACTCAACGCGTTCGTTCGCTCAACGGTCACGGAAATCACGCCGGTGCGACGAACCAGTGCAGCCTGATCCACAACTTCTGCAGCAGTGGGCGCAGTGGACAGGTCGGCATGCGCTGCCGCTGTTCTCCGCCCTGCTCGCAGTCACGCTGGCGATGACTTATTCCTGCTGGCGGATAGTGCGGCAATACAGCGGCTCCGAGTTTCGATTTGCGCAGTTGCCCGCGCACTTTTTTAGTATGCGTATGGTGGTCGGGCTAACGGTGATGCTGCTCGGCAGCTTCCTCTTCGCCGAGCTGGCAGGCGAACTGGGAGCAGCGGAATCGCTTGACCTAATGGACCGGGCGTTCAGCGAAGCATTGCGCGACAGCGTGACGACGCCAGTGGTGCAGACGTTCGCGATGTTGACTCATTTCGGCGACACCGCGACAGTGACTGGCCTTTGTATTGCAGTGGCGATTGCGCTCGTGACATTCGGGCGATGCTGGCTCATGCTCGGCTGGGTGGTGGCGGTGGCGGGCAACGGTCTGTTGAACGCCACGCTTAAACAAATGTTTGCGCGGGTGCGGCCCCGCGGGCTTGATGGACTGACGCTCGCAGACGGCTTCAGCTTCCCCAGCGGCCACAGCTCCGGATCGCTCGTTGCTTACGGAATGCTGGCTTATCTCGCGCTTCGACTGTTGCCGTTGCGCTGGCATCTGTCGGCGTTGCTACTGGCGATGGCGCTCGCGTTCACAGTCGGCAGTAGCCGAATTTTTCTGCGCGTGCATTTTGCGAGCGATGTGATTGCAGGGTTCGCGTCCGGTGCGGCGTGGCTCGCAGCATGTGTCACCGCCATTGAGATCGTTCGCTGGAATCACCACAGACGACACGGGTGACGCGATCAGGGTGCGGCGCGCAGCACCAGTACCGCGTTGGTTCCACCGAATGCGAACGAGTTTGACAGCATCGTTCGGACGCTGACATTGGTGCGAGCCACGTTGGCAACGTAGTCAAGATCACACTCCGGATCGGGCACGTTCAGATGCACGGTCGGCAGCATGACCTGGTGTTGCATCGCCAGCAGCGACAGCACACATTCAAGTGCCCCCGCGGCACCGAGCAGATGTCCATGCATCGCTTTGGTCGCGCTGATCGGGAGCCTGCGCGCATGTTCGCCAAACACCGCCCGTATCGCAGCCGTTTCAACCGGGTCGTTGGCCTGAGTGCCCGTGCCGTGGGCGTTGATGGCATCGATTGCTGTGCCATCAATTGCCGCCGATTTCAGCGCCGCGCGCATCGCCGCAGCCTGACCGTCGACGCTGGGCCGCGTGATGTGACCAGCGTCGGTGGTCAGCCCGTAGCCGATGATTTCGCCGTGGATCGTCGCGTTGCGAGCAACGGCGGCGTCCCACGCTTCGAGCACCAGCATCGCAGCGCCCTCGCCGAGCACCATGCCGCTGCGATTTTTGGCGAAGGGTTTGCACGACGTTGATGCATCTGTCGGGTCGATGCTTGCCAGCGTGTGCAGCGCTTCCCACGCCTTTAATGAGCCGAACGAAAGCGGAGCTTCAGAGCCTCCGGCAAGCGCCAGGTCAATGCTGCCGTTCGCCACGCGCAGCCACGCCTCGCCAATGGCGACAGCGGACGATGAGCATGCGGTTGAGTAGGTCAGGTTCGGCCCGCGAAAACCGTGCTCAATGCCGATCCAGCCTGCGGGTGCATTGTGCATGCCAAGCAGCACGGTGAACGGCTTGATGCGGTCGGACGCGTCTCCATAGAGCGTCTTGTAGCCCTCGTCATTGGATTGCGTGCCCGCCATCCCGGTGCCGACAAAAACACCAGCACGACTCAAATCCAGTTCGCTCAACCTGATTTGCGAATCAGTGAGCGCATCGCCCGCAGCGACCAGCGCAAACTGACTGACGCGGTCGAGCATGCGCAGCTTCGCGAGATCGAAATGTTGGGCTCCGTCAAAGGTAGTGGTCGCAGCCAGCGGCGCGATCAATCGGTGCGCGAACGACGCGTCGAGGCGGTGAACGCGAGAGCGCCCGGCGCAGGCGTTCTGGAATATCTCCCCGCTGCTGTTGCCGAGCGGTGAAACGACGCCGATGCCGGTAACCGCAACCCGCCTCATGACACCGGCAGAGCGGGTGCGGCGCCGTCGCGATGGGCGGCCTCGTTTTGCGCAGCCACCAGCGCATCGATGTAAGCAACGACGTCGCCAACGGTCGGCAGTGGCACAGGTTGCGTTGGAAGCGTGACCCCGAACTCATCTTCCACGTTGAACAACAGTTCGGCGAGGCCCAGGGAATCGATGCCTAGCGCTTCCAGCGGCGTTGTCAGCGTCACCGATTCGGGGGGCGATGGGTAATCCTTGAGCAACATTGTGCGCAGTCGGTCGAAGGTGGTGTTCATGTGGAGTCCTTGGGGTTGCGAATCAGATCGGATGTATGGCGGGCGACGCATTAACGCTGCGCGGCGCCGCTCCCGCCCTGAGGTCGGCCAGCATCGCCAGCAAGGAAGGGTCAACGGCCGAGCGCGTCTTGCCGCCCCACGATGCGCCGAGCGTCAACAGGCCCGGGGAGAAGCGTGCAAGTGCCATGAGCGGTGCTGCGGTGACAGGTCGCATGGCAGCGTGCGCGAAGATTGCGGCCAAGCGCAGGCGGGGGGCAAACTGCAGACGCCACTCTGCGGCATACACGCGCGCAATTTCGCGTTGTCGGTTGAGGTCAGCGGCAGAATGGGCATTCCCTGTGCGCAGCAGATGTGCACACAGTAACCACGCCGACTGCAGCGCCATGCTCATGCCCTCGCCGATGATGGGGTGCGCTTCGCCCGCCGCGTTGCCGATGCGAAAAATTTCGTCGTCCGCCTGCAGGTGAACGCCGGGATCGAGCGGCCCGCTGGCAAGCCACGACCCATCGCGCGTGGCCCCGCGCAGGGCGTCGCGCACGCCGAGGCATTCGCGCTTCAGCAACGCCTCGACCACTTCCCCGGCTCGCAGTCCTGATGCAGCCGAACGCCCCGCATCGAGGCGATCGCGACGGATGCAACAGGCGAGTGTGGTTACGTCCCCATCGGCAACCACCATGCCGCCGTAGCCGCCGTTAAAGCACAGCACGGGCAGCTTGCCCACCAGTAACGAAGCACCGCGAAAATTGGCTTTGAACGCAAACAGGTCTGACCTGGCGCGAACCTTGGGTCGCAGCTGACGTGTGGATGGCAGCGCCTGCCACGATCCATGAGCGTCGATGGCAACAACCGCGCTCAGTGTTTGCGTGCGCTCTGAATCGACAGCGCGAACCTCAACCTGCCATGCGCCCGCGCTGCCACCAATGGACTGAACGGAGCACGGCTGCAACACCTGCGCGCCCGCAGATCGAGCTTTTTCCAGTAACAGTGTGTCGAGCGTTTCGCGACCCAGCGCACGTCCCCAGGGATGGCCGTTGAGTGACGAGGGCGGCAAATTGGCCACCACCTCGCGCTCACCCCGCATCAGCGCCACTTGCCGCAATTCAGGCCCAGCAGCGGCTGCAAACGCGGCTCCAATGCCGAGCGCATCCAGCAGTGGCAAATTGCTTGCCGCGATGCATTCGCCGCAGACCTTGCGACGAGGAAAAGCCTGCTTTTCGACCAGAGCTACAGACCAGCCTGCACGCGCCAGCAGGATGGCTGCCGATGATCCTGCCGGACCCGCGCCAACGATTACGGCATCGAAGCGGTTTGCCATCAGCTCGCACCCGCGCGCTCGGCGCGGAAGCAGTGGCTGAAAAGGCCAGCTGAATATTCCTGGGTCCGCCAGGGATCGCCATCCCGGGGCCACACTCGCGTGAGCTCGTGGTCGCAGAAACCTGCGTGCACGCTGAGCACGGCATCTTCACGCGTTACGGCGTTAGCACCCAGTACCCCAACCAGCTGACTGCCTGCCAGCGCAAACTTTGAGCGGCGCGGCTCGCAGGCGAATACACGGTTGCACCGGGCAGCCATCATGTTTATCAGCGCATGGAGCGGCGCACCGTCAAAATGATGCAGGAAGAGGCAGGCGACGATCACGTCCCAGCGCTTGCGTTTGCCACCCGGAGAGCCCTCATCAGCTTGCGCCGCCCAATCCATCACGTCCGCCACTTTTTGTTTGGCAGTCCAGCCGCACTGCGCGTAACGATCAATCGTTGCCTGAGTTATCAGCGACTGACGATCCAGCAGCGTAATTTCAACCTTGGACCAGACGGGTAACCGCGCCTCGGCAACACGCAGCATCAGGCTGCCGTCACCGGCACCGAGTTCAAGAATTCGCAGCGGTCTCGTCGCGCTACGAAAGCGCAGCATGTCGGCGAGTGCCCGAAGCACAATACCTCGCGTGCCCATCACCCGATGCACGCGCTGCAAATCGCGCCGCGAACGCATTGCCGCCGGGTCGTCCGCTGCGAGTCCGTCAAGCGTTTCAGCGACGACAATTCTTCGCATCATCACTGCACCTTCAGTAACGCGCCGTGGCAACTAAATCCGGCACCGAATGACGACAACCACCACCAACCGCCCGGTGCGTCGTCGGCGAGCGCCGCTTCGAGCACAAAGTACACGAATGCGCTTGACAAATTGCCGTATTCGCGCAGCATGGCGGCGCTGTAGCGAAAGTCCTGCGCACTGGTGAGATCGAATTCGCGCGCAAGCGCCCGCAGCACGTCTCGCCCACCGGCATGCATGATCCACGCGCTCACGTCGGTACTGCTGAGCTCTGCGCGATCAAGCACGGTGTCAAGCACGCGGTGCGCATAATCAGCCGCCAGCGTTGGCACCGCGCGGGTGAGAATGTTGCGAAGCATGCCGTCTTTTTGTTCAAACATCAGCGCTTTGCGCTCGGCGGGATTGATCAGGGAGGCGCTGTCGATCCACTCGATTCGCCGTCCGTTCGCTGCTGCATTTCGTGACAATACGGCTGCGCCCGCGCCGTCGCCGAACAAACACGCGCTGATCAACACGCCGGGATCGTTGTCGAGATACATGGCCGCGCTGCTTACTTCAACGCAGATGGAGAGCACGTTGTCGCAGGAGCCGGACAGCAGCAAGGCGCGACCCAGTTGCAGGTTCGGAAGTGCTGCGGCACAACCCTGACCGACCAGATCAAACGCCTGCACGTCAGGGCGCAATCCGAGTCGTTCGATGACGTGACCCGACAGGCCAGGGCAAACATAACCGGTGCAGGTGCTGACAACGACGGCGTCAATGGCTTGCGCATCAAGACCGCTAATGGCTAACGCACGGTGGCCCGCCGATGCGGCCAGTGCCGGCGCATGCTTGAGGAACCGCGTTGACAACGTGTTGGGGTCAATGGCGAACACTTCAACGAGCGAATCAACGGCGAGCCGCCGCGATTCAATCCCGTTGTCCCGTTGCAGCACGGTGCGCGCAATGAAGTGCGAGCGTGCGTCGAGACGGGCGAACCAGTCGGAGCGCTGAAAGGCGTCGAGGCACTCTGCTTTGGTGTAGCGCGCGTCGGGTGTTGCAGTGCCTACTGCTCGAACGTACATAGGATCTGGCATTGCGCGCGAAGTGCTCGTCACCTTGCGTCAGCATGGCGCACGAGTCGCGTTGGGTGTCTCGGGTAATTCATTGTTCGCTGTTTTCGCAGGTTGCCTAGTGACTTCGTCAACGAAGCTCGGCAAATAGATTTAACCGTCTGCGGCTCCACAACGAAGCTTGATTGTTCGATGCGCCACCGTCAGTGCGTTAGCGCACATAGGGCGACCTGCAGGCGTCAGCAAAGACGCGCGACGGGTAATGCCATCAGACCGAAAAGTTTTGAGGTGTGCGTACAACAATCGACACCCAATGCGTGAACCTGCGAATCAGCTTTGCCGCAAATGCCCTTATAAATAGGGTTATACTGGCGTTTTATCACCAAGTCGACTAATAAAGAAATGCGCCTGTAACCCTTACATAATATGGCTCGTAGCGAAAAGTTGAAACACGCATCCAGCGCATGCATCCAGCGCAGGAATAGGAGCGGAAGCCACGTGCAAGTCGTTGCAGGCGATAATCAAGAAAAGAGCAATTTATCGACAAGGACGGACAACATGCGACTGATACTTCTTGGTGCGCCGGGGGCGGGCAAAGGCACGCAAGCGAAGTTTATTTGCGAGAAATTTTCGATTCCGCAGATATCCACCGGGGACATGTTGCGCGCCGCCGTTAAAGCAGGATCAAAGATGGGCGTGGCGGCTAAGAAGGTGATGGATTCTGGCGCGCTGGTCAGCGATGACATCATTATCGGTCTGGTCAAAGAGCGCCTGACGCAGCCGGACTGCGCCCACGGCTATTTATTTGATGGCTTCCCGCGCACCATTCCGCAGGCAGAGGCCATGAAGGATGCTGGTGTCGGGCTTGATTACGTGCTCGAAATCGCGGTTCCGGACGAGGCGATTGTGGATCGCATGAGCGGCCGTCGTGTGCATCAACCGTCCGGCCGCGTTTATCACGTGACGCACAACCCGCCCAGAGTCGCGGGCAAAGACGATGTGACAGGCGAGGATCTCGTTCAGCGCGACGACGACCGCGAACAAACGGTGAAGACCCGGCTTAAGGTGTATCACGATCAAACCGAGGTGCTGCTCGGCTATTACGGCGATCTCGCCAAGAGCGGCGTGCCGGGTGTGCCGCAGTACAGGCGGGTTAACGGCGTTGGCACAGTTGACACCATCAAGGCGTCGGCGTTTGCGGCGTTGGCGTAAACGCTCGATAAACTTATCTGGGCACTCTGGAAATTCGTTTTTCGGGATGAAATTCGGAGTTTGGAAACATCGCTGCGGCGCGGAGTAACCGGAATGTACTGGGGAACATGTGGCCTGCGAGCGCCGCACAACTGCGGAGTTCGCCTGAACAACGGATTTATTGGAGTGCCCATAAACGTGCAACCGGGATCGCGTATAACCGTTGCTTGCTGCTCTTTTTTTAACTCACGGGATCATCAGAAAAATCATGTTGAATTCGCTGCAAAACCCACTCAGTCTTGCCGGTCGTGTATTGCTCGCAATCATGTTCCTGCTCGCAGGCATTAGCAAAATCGGTGCCTTTGCTGGCACCTCCGGCTACATCGCGTCGAAGGGACTGCCCATGCCCGACGTGGTGGCTGCCCTCACCATCGCGGTTGAAATTGGCGGCGCGCTGGCGCTGATTCTGGGCGTTGGCACGCGCTGGGCAGCGCTCGTGCTGGCCGGTTTCACGCTGTTGGCGGCGCTCATCTTTCACAACTACTGGAACATGTCCGCCGCGCAGCAAACGATGCAGCAAATCATGTTCATGAAAAACATCGCCATCGTCGGCGGTTTGCTCACTCTCGCCGCATGGGGCGCGGGCGCATGGAGCGTTGACGGAAAAAGTTCGCGGTAGTCTGCATGGATCATTGGTTGACAAGCTGGCGCAAAAAACCGCGCCAGCACGTTGCGCCCTTGTCCTTGCGTACACGCCGCTGCGGTCGCGGCATTCCCCACGTTTGCATCATAGCGATGGCCCGTGGATAACGTCCCGAGCACTATGGCGTGACACGACACTAGTCTGCCACGCGATTTGCAATGCTTCTTGATTTGCCGGTAACTTGCCTGAGCGAACCTTGTGTCCGCGCAAACAATTCCACACGTCGCTCAATCCGGTTTCCTGAAATCGTGATCATTTGCAGTTCGGCCTCGTGCGCCCACGTCTCATTTGCCCGAAAAGAAAACTTTATCGTATGACGAGAATTATTCGCTTTTCCTGGTTCGTACCCACCGACATAATCTGCTTATGAAATTCGTATTCAGCCAAAACTTCGCGAACCGTTGCTCGAAGGGGTCAGGGTGCCGCTGATGCGTCCGTTGAAGGTCAAAATTTGGCGTGGCGGACAGCAAGGCGAGTTTGTTGGCTACGAAGTGCCGCGACTGGCGAGCCAGAGCGTGCTTGATGTGGTGACCTACGTGCAGCGGTTCCTCGATCCGTCGCTGAGTTACCGCTTCTCTTGCCGGGTCGGAATGTGTGGCTCGTGCGCGATGTCGGTCAACGGCGTTGCTCGCTGGACCTGTCGCACGCATGTGGCCAAAGTTGCGGATGAAGCGCGGGACGACGTGCTGGAGCTGGCACCGCTGTCAAACCTGCCAATCATCAAAGATCTGACCACCGACATGTCGGAATTTTTCGACAAGTGGGCGCGCGCAAAGGGGCAATTCACCGGCACGTTGACGCGCAACGACGAGTTCAGAAATGTCAAACCGGATTCGCCGGAGCGCAAAAAAGTGGATGCTGCCATCGAATGCATTGGGTGCGGCGTGTGCTACGCGTCGTGCGATACGGTGAGCTGGCGGCCTGATTATTTGGGACCCGCCGCGCTCAATCGCGCCTGGACGCTGGTTAATGATGTGCGCGATGCGGCGCAGAACGACCGGCTTAAGTCAGTCGCTGGCGATGCTGGCTGCCACGCTTGCCATACGCACACGACGTGCTCCGAGCGGTGCCCTAAAGGCATTGAGCCGACGGCCGGTATCAGCGGCCTCAAACGGCTGACGGCGCGCGCAGCCATTCGCGGAGAGCTTGATTGAAAGCGTCGACGCAGGCCAAACTTTGGTACGCACAGCGCATCAGCGCGATGGTGTTGGCGCTGTGCGTGCTGGCGCATCTTGTGACGATTTTGTACGCCATGCGCGGCGGGCTTTCTGCGACGGAAATTTTGGCGCGCACTCGCGGCAATTTGCCGTTCGCGATTTTCTACGTCGTATTTGTCCTGAGCGTGGTGGTTCATGCGCCGATTGGACTCGCCCGTATCGCCGAAGAGTGGATGCAGTGGCGCGGACGATCACTGCACGTCGCTTTGCTGCTCGTCACGTTGATGTTGACTGTACTTGGCATGCGTGCGGTGTGGGGTGTTTATGCGGGCTAGTACCGCAAATGGACTTTCGAGCATGCGCCGCAACGATTGGCGAGCTCGCGGCAACGCTGGATACTGGGCGTTTGTGGTTCACCGCATCTCAGGCATCGCGCTTGCGCTGTTTTTGCCGCTGCATTTTTGGGCGCTGAGCACCAGCCTGCAAGGCGCTGCGGCCTTCGACAGCTTTCTGCGCTGGACCGACGCGCCATTGTTCAAATTTGGCGAGTGGGGACTAGTGATTTTGCTCACCGCGCATATGGCTGGCGGCATAAGGCTGCTGGTGATCGAATTTGGACAGTGGCACGGCACGCGGAAACTATGGATTGGAGTGGCGCTGGTAGCGAGCGTCGCGGTCGGCGTGTTGCTTGGTGCCATCATGCTGTCGTGAACCGAGACCGCATTGGTCGGGTCTCAAGTATTAGCAAGTGACGTCGCCACAAGAGCTCGACTCGCTTGATCTCAAACAACTAAGGAGTGCTTACAAATGTTGCGTAGAACGCTGATAAGAATGACGCCCGTACTAGCTGCGGTTGCGATAGCTGCGGTGACCATCGCTCCTGCCACCGCGCAGACCGCCGCGTGGCCAAGTAAGCAGGTGCGCATCGTTGTGCCGTTCCCAGCGGGTGGAACTACCGATGTGGTCGCGCGTTTGCTGGCCCAGCGTCTGCAAGAGGCGTGGGGACAAACCATCATCGTCGAAAACAAGACCGGTGCTGGCGGCAACATCGGGGCTACTGAAGTCGCCAAGGCCGCCAACGATGGCTACACGTTGCTCATGGCATCAGGCTCGATTGTGACGGTCAATCCGCACATTTACGCCAAGATGCCGTTCGATGCGGCCAAGGACTTTGTACCTATCACGAACGTCGCGCAAGGGCCAATGGTCATCGTCGTTGGCCCCAATGTTGCGGCAAAGAACATCACCGAACTGATCGCGCTGGCCAAGGCAAAACCGGGCGTGCTCAACTTCGGCTCGGCGGGCATTGGCAGTCAAGTGCACATGGCGGGTGAGAACTTTCTCTATACGGCCGGCATCGACCTTAAGCACGTGCCGTACAAAGGCGAATCGCTCGCACTGACGGACGTTGCGGGTGGCAGTGTAGAAATGCTGCCGGGTAATTTGGCTGCGATGCTGCCGTTCATCAAAGCTGGCAAGGTACGTGCACTCGGCGTAACGAGCGCCGAGCGAAGCCCTGCCGCGCCGGACATCCCGACTGTCGGCGAATCAGGCTTGCCGGGTTTCGTCAACGTCGGCTGGTTTGGCCTGCTCGCGCCTGCGGGCACGCCCAAAGACATCATCGACAAAGTGCAGCGCGACAGCGCCAACACTCTGGCCACTGACGATACGAAGCAGCGATTGCTCGCGGTGGGTATGACGCCCGTCGCCAATAATCCCGCACAGTTTGCCGACGCCATTCGCGCCGAGAGTGCGACTTGGGCCAAGGTCGTGCGCGAACGCAAAATACAGCCGCAGTAAACGTCCGATGAAACTGAATATTGAAGCGGTGGAGGAGGCCGCAAAGGCGCTCTACATTCAGGCGTTGAAGTCGTTGCCACCGGACGTCAAGGATGGCTTTAAACGGCTGCAAGAAACTGAGACCGATTCAACCGCCAAATCGATGCTGGCCACGATGGTGACCAACATCAAGGTTGCTGAAGACACCAACAATCTGCTATGTCAGGACACAGGCATCCCGATCTACAACGTCACCATCGGATCGGGCGTGGAATTCGACGGCGCTGCGCTCAAGGCGGCGCTGGTGCGTGGCTGTACCCGCGCGACGCAAGAGCATCCGCTGCGCTCGTCCGTCGTTCATCCGCTCACGCGGAAGAATCAGCACACGAGTTGCGGCGAAGGCGTGCCGGTCATTAACGTGGATTTCAACGACAGCGTAGAGACGGTTGAGATCGAGATGATCCCGAAGGGCAGCGGTTCGGAAAACAACTCGTTCCTGCGCATGGCGATTCCGGCTGAAGGCATCAACGCTATCAAGTGCTTCGTGGTGGATTGCGTGATCGCTGCAGGCGGCAAAACCTGTCCGCCGACCATCGTTGGCGTGGGCGTTGGCGGCACGTCAGATTTGTGTGTTCATTTGGCAAAAAAGGCTGCAACGCGCCCACTGGGTTCGCACTGCACCGACCCCGATGGTGCTGCGCTTGAGGTTGAACTCGCCGAGGCAGTGAACATGCTGGGCGTCGGCCCACAGGGGCTGGGCGGTGATTCAACGGCGTTTGCTGTACATATTGAGTTAGCAGCTACGCACATCACGATGAACCCAGTGGCAGTGAACATGCAATGTCATTCAGCGCGACGAGCGCGCGCGACGATTACGCCTGGTGGCGTTGCGTACGGATACTGAAATGACGCACTACGAATTCGAAATGCCGGTCACCGAAGTGCAAGCGCGCAGCCTGCACGTGAACGACACGGTGACGCTGAACACGACGCTCTACGGCATTCGTGACGCGAGCTACATCGCCTTGTTCGACAAAGGGCGAACGACGCGATTTGATCTGAGTGGACATGCAGTAATTCACACCGCGCCGAATGTAAAAAAAGTGCCGATTTCCGCAGATTACCCAGCAGGCTATGCACCGGTGTGCATCGGCACCACCACCAGCGACCGAATGGAGCGGTTCACGCGGCAGTTGATGTCGCAGATGGGCGTGCGCTTCATCATCGGCAAAGGCGGCATGCGTGACGGTTCGCTGGCGGCGTTTCGCGAACTGGGCGGTGTGTATCTCGCCATCGTCGGCGGTACAGCGGCACTTGAGACGACATGGGTTGAGCAGATTGAAGATGTTGATCTCGATGATCTGAATCCTGAATCGCTGTGGAAATTTCGTATTCGTGGCTTTGGGCCGTTGCTGGTGGCCATGGACTCGCATGGTCAATCACTTTATGACGTGGTGCAGGCAAACGTTGCGTCCAAACGTGCGGTGGCACTTGCGCGACTGGGCGTGAGCGCATGAGAGAAATCATTCGACGGCAGACCGACGTCCTGATCCTCGGCTCGGGGGGGGCGGGTTTGTTTGCAGCGCTGCACGCCCATCAGGCAGCGCCCGAATTGAAGATTACTGTTGCGGTGAAAGGCCTTCTCGGCAAGAGCGGTTGCACACGCATGGTTCAGGGCGGATACAACGTGGCGCTAGCGGCGGGTGACTCGGTCGAGCGGCATTTCATGGACACCATTGAGGGCGGCAAGTGGTTGCCCGATCAAGACCTCGCGTGGACGCTGGTGACCAAAGCGGTAGAGCGCATTCACGAGCTTGAGAATGAACTCGGCTGCTTTTTTGATCGCAACCCCGACGGCACCGTGCATCAAAAGGCGTTCGCTGGGCAGACCTTTGATCGCACCGTACACAAAGGCGATCAGACCGGTATCGAGATCATCAATCGACTGGCCGAGCAGGTGTGGGCCAGAAAAATTGAGCGCATGGAAGAGCACCGCGCCATCGCGCTGATCACAAACACGGTGGGCGACGCGCTGGCGGGCGTGTTGATGATTGATGTGCGCACTGGAGGTTATGTTTTTGTGCAGACCAAAGCGGTGTTGCTGGCCACTGGCGGCGGGCCCACGATGTACAAATTTCACACGCCGAGTGGCGACAAAAGCTGCGATGGTTTGTCGATGGCGCTCGACGCTGGGCTCGCGTTGCGTGACATGGAAATGGTGCAGTTTCATCCCACCGGTTTGCTCGCGGGCACGGGCACGCGCATGACCGGAACGGTGCTCGAAGAAGGCTTGCGCGGCTCGGGCGGTTACCTGCTGAATGGTGCCGGTCAGCGCTTTATGCACAGCTACGATTCGCGCGGTGAGCGGGCTACGCGCGACATTGTTTCGCGCAGTATTTTTTCTGAAATGAGAGCAGGTCGCACCACGCCTAACGGCGGCGTATTCATCGAAATGAAACACCTCGGCGTCGACGCTGTTCGTAAAAGCTTCAAGGGCATGGTGGATCGTTGCGCCGATTGCGGATTTGATCTTGCCGGTGGGCGCGTTGAAGTGGTGCCAACGGCGCACTACATGATGGGTGGTGTGGTGTTCGACGGCGATTGCCGCACGTCGTTGTCGGGGTTGTTTGCTGCGGGTGAAGACACTGGCGGCGTGCATGGTGCCAATCGGTTGGGTGGTAATGGTGTTGCTAATTCAACGGTTTACGGCGGCATTGCCGGGGACGCAATGGCGGCATGGGTGCGTAAAGATGGTCATTGGGAGTCGCCCGACGAGGCGTTGATCCAGCAGCAGATTAGCCTGCTTGATGCGCCCTTTCACCGACTTCACGGCAGCACCCAACCGTTGCGCGAGGCGCTGTACGACACCATGTGGCAAGACGCGGGCATTCTTCGCACCAAGGACGGCTTGCAACGCGCGCAGTCGCAGTTGCTGGCGCTAGAAGACGAGCTGGATCGTGTTGGCGTGGCCGATGATGACCGCGCGTTTAACTTGAGCTGGCATGATTGGTTGAACCTGCGCAGCTTGATTCGTGTGAGTCATGCCATCACGACTGCGGCACTCGCACGCGAGGACTCGCGCGGCGCTCATTTTCGGGAAGACTTTCCAGAGACGGGCGACCTCAATACGTCGCGCTACACGGTAGTGCGCAAACGTGCTGAGCAGCTAGAGTTGACTGAACAGCCCGTGATATTCACGCGCGTGCGACCGGGCGAGAGTTTGACATCCTAAACAGTGATCATTCATTAGTCACTCACCAGTCCAATAATGACAAATTGCGATGAGAAAATAGGCCAACCGCGCCCAGGAGCGGCGAGAGCCGAGATAGGAAGGTGGCGTTCGCTCTTCGCGGTTTTCGCCGCTCCTACGCCGAAAGTGCGCTTACCCCCGCTCCTCCGGCTTAGGGATGCGCTGAATTGTTCGTCTCACCGCCATAGGCTGGGGCCCAGCGCCTTACGCGCCAGTAAAACTCGTTGGGGCAACGCACAAAGTCACTGGGTTCCTGCCTACGCAGGCGCGACGAAGAATGTTTTTTTCTCCAATCAATAATCTCGGATCAACCAAAGAAGCATAAATGACTGTAACCAAAAAACGTGGTGCCGATGCGCTGATCAACTCGTTGCAATGCGCAGGCGTGAAGCGTATTTTCACGTTATCCGGCAATCACATCATGCCGGTGTTCGACGCTGTGTTTAATGCAGGCATCGAGTTGATCCACACGCGCCACGAGGCCGCCACCGTCCACATGGCGGATGCCTACGCGCGCATCACTGGCGAGCCCGGCATTGCGCTTGTGACCGGCGGGCCGGGTCACGCCAACGCAGTTTCGGCGCTGTACACGGCGCAAATGGCGGAGTCGCCCGTGGTGCTGTTGTCCGGTCATGCGCCGAATAATCAATTGGGGATGGGCGCATTTCAGGAGATGCGGCAGGCCGAGATGGCGGCACCTGTGACTAGGCTTTCGTGGGTCAGTGCGAGTGCAGATGCGTTGGCCTCCGACATGGCGAAGGCGATTAGCGTTGCGCAGTCTGGGCGGTCCGGCCCGGTGCATGTGAGCTTGCCCACGGACGCGCTAGAGGGCGAGACCGACGCGATCCACGTAGCGATTGACGCAAGCGCGTTTCAGCCAGTGGCAATGCGGCTGTCAAGCGCTGATGCAGCCTCATTCCTCGCGCGACTCTTACGCGCCAGACGACCACTGATCCTTACCGGCCCAGCTAGCATGACGCGCTATCGTCGCGACTCGCTTGCGGCGCTTGAAACTGCAACAGGGATTCCCGTAATCGGTATGGAAAGCCCGCGCGGTATCGGTGACCCCAGCCTCGGCGTGTTCGCGCAAATGCTCGCGCAAAGTGACTGCGTTTTGCTGCTAGGAAAACGTCTCGACTTCACGTTGAAATTTGGTGCCGTTCCGGCATTCGCCGCCGACTCCGAGTTTCTACAAATTGATGCGGAAGAGCACGAGATTGAACGCTCAAAACGCGCAGTGGGTTCGCGTCTCATCGCCACCGCGCATGCCGACACTTCATCGGCGATACAAGCGCTCATCGCCGCGAGCATCTCCGCTGTGAAAGCTGACAACGCATGGCGAGATGACGTGCGCGCAGCGATTCAATTTCGGCCCGACGCATGGAATCACGCCGCCTCCAGCATCGCTGATCGGCTGCATCCGGTGCAGGCGCTTCGTCCGCTTCAAGCCTTGCTGGACAGTCACCCCGACGCTGTTTTCATTTCTGATGGCGGAGAAGTCGGGCAGTGGGCTCAGGCCTGTCTCAACGCGCCGCATCGCGTGATCAACGGCGTCGCCGGTGCGATTGGCGCGGCGCTTCCGTTTGCGCTCGCCGCTCGGATTGCAGTGCCTGATGCACCGATCATCGCCGTCATGGGTGACGGCACGTTTGGTTTTCACAATGCTGAAATGGACACCGCAGTTCGCTACGGTCTGCCATTTGTAGCGATCATCGGCAACGACGCCCGCTGGAACGCCGAGTACCAGATTCAGTTACGCGACTACGGACGCGAACGCGCGATTGGCTGCGAGCTGCTGCCTGCTCGCTACGACCAGGTCACCGCTGCGTTTGGCGGACATGGCGAATACGTGACTCGTCCCGAAGCCCTGCTGCCCGCAGTGCACAGAGCCATCGCGTCGCGAAAGCCTTCGTGCATCAACGTGATGATCGAAGGACTGCCAGCGCCGAATACTGAGGGTGTGTTGATAAATAACTTGGCCATTTGACCGCTTGATTGGGATGCAATGCGAAGTACGAATCACTTGTGTGGCTGGCCACACAAGTGATTCGTAACGACGCAGTGCGCCCAAGCCCAGTAGGGCAAATGGACACGTCATTTGTTAACAGGGCCGGAGTGACGGCGACGGACGTTGTGCTCAAGATATAGGTGTGATGAACACGAGCCTCAGCGAAGATTGAGAATAGTGTGCCCACCCGCTAACGCCCATTGACGGAGCGGGTCATCGGGATTCACAGCGACAGGTGTATCCGCTGCCAGCAGCAAAGGCAAATCGTTAATGGAGTCACTGTACGCCGTGATCATGAAGTCAGAGCGTGATGAGCCGCGCGCTGCGAGCCACGCATGCAAACGCACCACTTTTCCCTCGCGCATGTTGAGTTGACCCTCGGCGCGGCCAGAGAAAATTCCATCAACTATTTCGGCATCAGTGGCGATCAAGTGCGCCACGTTCAGGTGAAGCGCGGTCAGTTCGGTGATGAAGCGATTGGTCGCCGTGGTGATGGCAACGAGCTCGTGCTGATCCTGATGTTTGCTGATGAGATCGCGTGCACTCTGGGGAATGCGCGGGATGATTTCGTCTGCGAGAAATTGCTGGCGTTGTGCCTGCCAGTCGTCAACAGTTCGTCGTGTAAGCGTTCCCACGTAGAAGTCGCTGAACTCGCGAACGGGCACCGTGCCTGCCTTGTAGCGCGCTTCCATGTCGGCGTTGGTACGGAAGATTCGTCGCGATCAAGGACGCCCTGCTTGATGAGAAAGTCACACCACAGCACATCACTGTCGCCAGTGAGCAGCGTATTGTCTAGGTCGAAGAGGGTAAGCTTTTGACAGGTCATGGAGTGGCAATCAACGGGCATGCGCGAACGTAGGAGCGGCCTTGGCCGCGATCACACGGCAGTCCCGACCAAGGCCGATCCCAAATTCGGCTCCGGATAAATCGACGTTACGCTGACCGCAAATGCCACGCCTTGGGACGACAGAACGTTTGAATTCCGTAGGTGGAAAGCGTCAGCCCGACACCCGAATCGCCGTGCCCGCTCCACGGCAGGCGCGGGCTCACGCGATCACAGCAGTTCCAATACACGGTGCCAGCGTCGACGCGAGACAAGATGGCGTGTGCTCTAGATTCATCTGGTGTGAACACTCCCGCCGTGAGACCGTAGCGTGAATCATTCATGAGCATCACAGCCTCGTCGTCGTTGTTCACTTTCTGAATGCCGATGATCGGGCCGAAGCTCTCTTCGCGCATCAAGTCCATCGAGTGATTGACGTTTGAAAATACGGTCGGCGCATACCAATTGCCGGGGCCGGGCAATTGATGCCCACCTAGCAGGAGCGTCGCGCCTTTGGCTTTTGCGTCGTTGATTTGCGCGTCCAGCACGTCAAGCTGTGAGGCCCGCGTTATCGCGCCGAAGTACGTGGTGTCGAGCGTCGGGTCACCTAGCTTTAATGTCTTCACCGTCTCCACAAAATAGCTGGCGAACGCGTCGTAAATTGATTCATGCACATAGATGCGCTCCACCGAACAGCAGCTTTGTCCGGTGTTGTACATCGCACCATCGGCAAGCGATTCGGCGGCGTTTTTTACGTTCGCATCGGCTCGCACGTAGGTGGGATCTTTGCCGCCGAGTTCCAGTTGCAGTTTGATGAGACGCGGGCCGAGTGTTTGGGCAATCTTTGTGCCGGTGGCGTAGGAGCCGGTGAAAAACAGCCCATCAATGCGCTCTGCGAGCAGCGCTGCGCCCACGTCGCCTGCACCGATGAGCGGGGTGAAAACGTCTTTCGGGATGCCCGCTTCATGAAGCCGCCGCGTTATTTCAAGACCAGTCATGGTCGCGAATTCGGACGGCTTGTAGAGTACCGCGTTGCCGGTCAAAAGCGCAGGGATGAACACGTTCCCGCCGACAAACCACGGGTAGTTCCACGCCGAGATGTTGCCAACCACACCAAGCGGCACATGCTCAATCTGCTCGCGCATGCCGCCTTCATTGAACACGGTTTGTGTGCCAGTCGCATCTGCGACTGCCCCGAGGAAAAAATCGATGCGACCCAGTAGGCCGTTCAACTCGTTGCGCGCCTGACTGATGGGCTTGCCTGTCTCCCGCGTCAAGGTAAGCGCGAGTGACGGCAGATCGCGAACCACGAGACCGCGAAAGCGCTCGATGCTGGCTTTGCGTTCAGCGAGCGGCACCGCATGCCAGCGCGGTTGCGCGGCCCGCGCTTGAGCGGATTTTGAAGCAACGGTGGACGCATCGTCGGAGGGAACATCGGTGATCAACGCGCCGGTGGCGGGATTGATGATGGCTAATGTGTTCATGAGCGTGTCGACTACATCGCCGCGACGAACAGGCGCTCGAAATCTGCGCGCGTGCAAGGACGGGGATTGGTTTGATGGCAAATGTCGTTGGTCGCGATGTCCACAAGCCGCGGCAAATCAGCGGTAGTCACGCTGCGCGCGGAGAGTCCGCCTTCGATACCGACTTGGGCCTTAAGTGCCTTGAGCCACGGCACGAACGTCTTGCCACCGCCGGGTACTTTGCAGACATGCGCCAGCTCGTCAAATTTTTCTGGAACGACCTCATAGTTCCACGCCAGTACCGTGTCGATCATCAATGCGTTGGCGAGGCCGTGATGCAGATCACGCACTGTGCCGAGTGCATGCGCACACGAATGTACTGCCCCCAAATCCTTCTGAAATGCAATTGCGCCCATCATCGACGACATCATCATGTCGCTGCGCGCTTGGAGGTTGCTGGGCTCTTTTACTGCGGTGACGAGTGCTGCCGCTGCCAGACGCGCGCCTTGTAGCGCAATGCCGTCGCAAAGCGGGTGATACGCGGGCGAGAGATAGCTCTCAATGTTGTGAGTCAGCGCGTCCATGCCGGTCGCAGCGGTCACGGCAGCGGGCAATCCCACCGTCAATTCGGGGTCGGCGAATACGCACTTCGCGAGAATTTTTGGGCTGAAAACGACACGTTTCAGGTGTGTGTCGTCTTCGCTCACCACTGACGAACGACCCACCTCTGAGCCTGTGCCCGACGTAGTGGGCAGCGCAATGAAATACGGCAATGCGTTGGTAATCGTGCGCAGCTGTGGGTGATCCCAAACGTACTCGAGAATGTTGCCTTCATGCGTTGCAGCCACACCGACGATCTTCGCCACGTCCAGTGCTGCGCCTCCACCAAAACCGATGACGCAGTCCGCGTTGTGCGCCTTGAACGCGGCAGCACCATCCATCACCTGCGCGCAAGTCGGATTGCCGAACACGCCGTCGTAAACGGCCACATTAAGGCCTGTGAGCAACGTCTTGAATTCTGCGAGTACAGGCAGCGCGCCCAGCGCTTTGTCGGTTACGATCAGCGGGCGTTTGTAGTCCAGATCAAGCAAATGCGCGGCGACTAACTTGCGCGCACCGATGCCGAATTTGATGGTGGTGGGAAAGGAAAAAGACGAAATACTCATATATGAAGAATCTCAAAGAAGTGTCAAGTTCAAGAAGCCACAGTACGGCTCGTTCGTCGTTCCTGCGAAGGCAGGAACCCAGCGACTTCAGCTTAGCGATCATGTCACTGGAACAACCGCAAGACGCTGGGCCCCTGCCTCCGCAGGGGCGACGAAATTTGACTAAATAATCTCAAAATACCGCTTCAGTTCCCAGTCGGTGACCCCGTCTTGCCACTGCCGCCACTCCCATTCACGGGTTGCGGCGAAGTGGTCTACGAAGGTGTCACCCAGCCAGTCGCGAGCGATGGTTGACTTTCGAAAGTTTTGTGTCGTTTCGATCAGACTGCGCGGCGCGCGCGGAATACTTTCTGCGCCGTGATTAGTGCCAGTGATCGGTGGTGCGGTGAGTTTCAAACCTCTCTCGACACCATCGAGCCCAGCCGCAATCACTGCGGCCATTGCGAGATACGGATTCACGTCTGCGCCGGGGCAGCGCGTCTCCAGCCGCGTGGCTTTGGGTGAGCCCGCAATGACGCGGAAGCTCGCGGTTCGATTGTCCAATCCCCAAGTGGGTTTGACGGGTGCCCAGAAACCATCGACTAGCCGCTTGTAGCTGTTGATCGTGGGCCAAAACATCGGCGCAAATTCCATCAAGCAAGTCACCTGCCCGGCGAGATAACTCTCGAAAATCGGGCTCATGCGTCGGCTGCTCTTCGCATCAAAGAACAAATTTTTCTTACCGTCCGAAAGGCTCTGATGAATGTGTCCGCTGCAACCGGGATATTGCTGGCTCCACTTTGCCATGAAGCTCGGCATGATGCCGTAGCGCTTGCCGATTTCACGAGCGCCGGTCTTAAATAGGATCGCGCGATCCGCTTGTTCAAGCGCCGCGCTGAAGGCGATAGCGACTTCATAAACACCCGGCCCGGTCTCCGTGTGCAAACCTTCGATCGGCACGCCGAAGGCCAGCATGTCGTCCATCAGCGCGTTGAAAAATTCGCGATTGTCCGCCATGCGCAGCAGCGAATAGCCGAACATGCCGGGTGTCAGCTTGGTCGGGTTGACGCCCTGTTTTTCAGCCCAGCTCTCGGGCGTTTCCTTGAAGTTGAACCATTCGAACTCCATGCCCGTCATCGGCGCGAAGCCCATCTTCTCGGCGCGCTTCAACACTCGCTTGAGCGTTTGCCTCGGGCACACCGCGTAAGGCGAGCCATCGCCATTAATGAACTCGCCGAGAAAGAACGACACGTTGTTGTCCCAAGGCACTTTGCGATGGGTGCCCAGGTCGATCTGCGCTAGCGCATCAGGAAAACCGTGCTGCCAGCCGGTGACCGTTGTGTTGTCGTAACAGAGGTCTTGCGAATCCCATCCGAATACGACATCGCAGAAGCCAAATCCGCTCTCCACCGCGCCGAGAAACTTGTCCTTGTGCAAATACTTGCCGCGCAAAATGCCATCGATATCGCTCACCGCGACCTTGACTTTGTTCTCGCCAGATGTGCGAATGGCCGTAACGGCGAGGTGTTCTTTGGTGCTTGGCATTGCAGCTCCTTGTTTGATCGCTATGATCGGCCTCAGGTCGGTGCGCCTGAGGGGATATTCAAGTCTTTGAGCGCGAGTGCAATCGCGTGTACGGCCTGCTCCATTTCGACCGGGCCTATCGCACCGATGCATCCGACACGGAAGGTTTCCGCCTGTGTCAGTTTGCCCGGATAAAGGATGAAGCCGCGCGACTTTGCGGTGTCGTAGAAGCGCTTGAACTCGTAGTTCGGGTGCGCCGGAGCCTTGAAGGTGACGATGATCGGTGCCTGAATCGCGGGATCGAGAAATGGCTTGAAACCGAGCGCTGCCATGCCTTGAATTAATGTTTCGTAGTTGCGCGTGTAACGAGCCAGACGGGCAGGTTGACCACCTTCTTCCTCAAACTGTGCGATAGCTTCCGCCAATGCAACGACCACATGCGTGGGCGGTGTGAAGCGCCACTGGCCCGTCTTTTCCATGTAGGCATGCTGGTCGTACAGGTCCATCGCAAGGGATTGACTTTGCCCGGCGCATTTCTCTAGAACCTCCTTGCGAATGAATACGAAACCCATGCCGGGTACACCTTCGAGGCACTTTCCGCTAGCTGCAATCAATGCATCAAATTGGGTTCTTCGCGAGTCGATTTCGAGTGCTGCGAACGAGCTCATCGCGTCGACAATGAGGCCTTTGTTGAACTCAGCGCATATGTCGGCAATTGGCTGCATGGGGTTCAATACACCCGCGCCGGTTTCGCAATGAATCATCACCACGTGTGTGATGCTGCTGTCCGCAGCGAGCATTTCACGCAGGGCCGCGGGTGAAACTGGCTCATCGTCGGCAAACGACATCAACGTGCAGCGCCGCCCCATCAAGGTTGAGAGCTTGGCCGCGCGCTTGCAGTACGCGCCGTTATCGAGCACCAAAATGTGTCCGCTGGTCGGAACCAGCGTTGCTACCGCAGCTTCTATGCTGAATGTGCCGCTGCCTTGCAACGGCACGACGACATGGGTGTCTTCACCGTGAACGATTCTTAGCAGGCTGCGGCGCACGCGTGCTGTAACTTCATTGAATTCAACATCCCAAGAGCCCCAATCGCGCAACATCGCGAGCTTGGTGCGCAGACTGGTGGTCAGGGGGCCCGGTGTGAGAAGAATCGAATCGTGTGACATGACACATAACACCTATCGTGTGCCGCGCCAGGCCTGTGTGCGGCGATCTACCCACCGTGCCAGCAGCATGAATACGCCGGTCGCCACTGCCGAGATGCCCGCAATCATCACCGCCATCGCAGCCGCCGCACCAATTTCTCCGGCTTCATCGAGATTGAGAATGGCGATGGACGCGACTTTTGTTTCCGGTGAGTACAAGAAGACCACCGCCGAAATCGTGGTCATGGCGTTGATGAAAAAGTAACGCGCAATGTCAATCATTGCGGGCGTGCAGATCGGCAGCGTCACGCGCCAAAAGGTTTTGTACCAAGGCACTTTTAGTGATGCACTGACCGCTTCGAACTCGCCATCGAGCGCTTTAAGTGCGGTCATCGCCGTTAAGTGGCCCGTCGTGTAGAAATGCACAATGGTGCACAGCGTGAGCAGCGCCGTGGTGTGATACAAAAAGTTCAACGGATTCGACCGTGCGTTGAAAAAGAAGATGTAGCCCAAGCCCAATACCAGCCCCGGTACCGCCATTGGCAACATGGCAAGCATCCGAAAGGGTGCACGCAGCCAGCCCGCACCTTTTGTCTTTTCAAGCAGATAAGCCGAAAAAAACACCAGCGCGGTGCCGAAGAATGCGGTGCTCGCCGCCATCTTGAGACTGTTGACGAAGCCTTCACCCACATCGCCGTCCACGATACCGAGTACGTAATGGCGAAGGCTGGGCGTCAGGTTGTAGGGCCAGAAACTCGCGAACGAAGCGAAGATCGCCATACCGAGCATAGCCAGCATCAACACCGAAATCACGGAACAAAACGCCGTCATCGCCATGTCGTAGCCGCGCGATGGAGTGGGACGATACGGCACCGCACGCGCCGTGAGCATTGCAGTCTGCTTTTTGCTGACGTAATGATCTACGGCAAACGTGAGCACCGCTGGCAGCAACAACAATAGCGCGACGACCGAGCCCTTGGCAAAGTCCTGTTGACCGATCACCAGTTTGAATACATCAGTCGCCAGCACGTTGAAGTTGCCACCGATCACTTTTGGAATGCCGAAATCGGTCATCACCAACGTGAAGGTCACAAGGCCTGCGGAAAGCAAACCGTACTTCGCCCCCGGCAAGGTGATGGTGAAAAACTTGCGTGATGCTGTCGTGCCCATTGCCGCTGCAGCCTCATACAGGCGTGCGTCCGCGAGACTGAGTGCCGTGATCAGGATCATCAGGGCATGCGGAAAAACCGAAAAACACTCGGCAATCACGATACCCGGTGCGCCGTAAATTTGTGCAATGCCCACACTCTGCATCGCGGCCTTGAGCACGCCCTGATTGCCAAACCAGTAGATGAGTGAAATGGCCGACAGTAGCGAAGGTGCCAGCAAGGGAATCAGACTGACACCACGGAACAGCGATTTGAACGGCATGCACGAGCGGGTGATCGCGTAGGCAAAGCCGAACGCCAGCGGCAGCGTGATGAGCGTGACCACGACCGACACCCAGACGCTGTTCCACAGGCTCGTAAGCAGCGCAGGGGTTTGCGCATAAGCGATGAAGTTGGATAGGCCCGCGAACTCCCCCTGCTTGCCTTCGAGCGATTGCATCAAGATCGCACCGAGCGGGAACGCCAGAAACACAATCAGGACTAGAGTAACGAGCGCGAGGCTGATATGCGCCAAGCGATCAGTCCAATGCGTCGTTTGCCGCACAAAGAGCGGAGCAGCTGAGCTGAGCACGCCAGACATTGCTAGAAAATTCGCAGCCGCTCGGGCAGTATTTTCAGACGCAGCGGCGAGTCAACAGCGAGTACTTGTTCAGTCAGGAAGTTCAGTGACAGGTACACCGTGAGCCTGTGCGGTGAGAACGCGAGCGTGTTGACGTGAACATGACAGAACGAGCCGAGAAACTCGATTTTTTCTATGATGGCGTCGAATACAAGCGGATCGTCTGCCGCAAAGCTTGCTGCACCTCCGCCCACGGGACGGGCGAGCACGTCCTCCGGGCGAAGATAGACCTTCACCGGCTGTGCTGATGAGTCCCGCTCAGTTACATGCGGAAGTGTGAGTGAGAAGGTGCCGACCGAGATTTGCTGACCCACCAGGGTGCCCGGCAGCACGTTGACCTTGCCGACGAAATCAGCGACAAACGGAGACGCAGGCTCGCGGTAAATTTCCAGCGCACTGCCGACCTGCTCAATCACGCCGTGATTCATCACCACGATGCGATCCGCCAAGGCGAGCGCTTCTTCCTGATCGTGGGTGACCATGATGGTGGTGACACCGAGTTTTTGTTGTAACGCGCGAATTTCCTGTCGCAGCCGCACACGCTCCAGCGCATCGAGTGCGGACAGCGGCTCGTCGAGCAGCAGCAATCCAGGAGATGTCGCGAGCGCGCGGGCCAGCGCAATGCGTTGTTGTTGTCCGCCGGATAATTGGCTGGGGTACTTGGCCTCACTTCCGGGCAGACCGACCAGCTTCAAGAGCTCGGCAACGCGTTGCTGAATTGCGCCTCGTGCCACGCGACGATTGACTAATCCGTAGGCAACATTGTCGGCGACGTTCAGATTGGGGAACAGCGCGTAGCTCTGAAAAACAATGCCGTAATCTCGCTCGGCGGGTGGACGGCGCGTGATGTCGTTGCCCGCTTGTAGGACGATCCCGGCGTTGGGCATTTCAAGCCCTGCGATGATGCGCAAGAGTGTCGTTTTGCCGCAGCCGGACGGGCCTAAGAAGCAGACGAATTCGCCCTTCGCGATGTCGAGATTGATACTCGATAGGGCGTTGAACGCACCGAATGCTTTGCGAATGTCTTGGAGCTGAAGGTAGGGCGGCGGGGCCATTTCGTCTCTGCCATTTTTCTTGTTGCGCGACCACGCCTTTCGCATGTGCTGCGACGCATACGCTTGAGTCACCCCGAGGTTTCGGGCATGGCCCCCGACCTTCGCCGGGGTGGCAGAAAAGGGCTACCGCTTCTCAGATTTTGAGTCGTAGCGCCTCGTCCATTCAGCCAGAATACGCTCGCGGTTATCTGCGGCCCAGTTGAAATCCATTTTCACCAACCGTGCTTCGTAATCCGCAGGAATATTGGGCAGCGCGGCGGCCATGCCCGCAACCGCCGTTATCGCAAAATTCTTACCGTAGAGCGCCATCGCCTCTTTGCTGGACGCCCAGTCGGCGAGCTTCTTGACAGCGTCGAGTTTTTTGGTGCCTTTGTGAATGGCGAACGCTTCAAGATCCCAGCCAAGGCCCTCTTTCGGAAACACCAAGTCAATCGGCGCGCCTTTCGCTTTGTTACTGTTGGCGCGGTATTCAAACGAAATGCCCACTACGAATTCGCCTGATCCCGCCATGTTGCAAGGCTTGGAGCCTGAATGGGTGTACTGGGCAATATTCTCATGCAAACCATCCATAAATAACCAGCCACCGCCTTTGCCCGCGTCATCACCGAACAGCAAAAGCCACGCAATAACGTCAAAGAAGCCGGTGCCGCTTGAAGCAGGATTGGGCATGACCACCTGACCTTTGTAAATCGGTTTGGTCAGGTCTTTCCAAGTCTCTGGTTTGGGGATGCCTTTCTTCGCAGCCTCGACTGTGTTGAAGCACACAGTAGCTCCCCACACATCCATGCCAAACCACGCGGGTGGATTTTTCTTGTCGCGATACTGCGCCTGAATGGCTGAAAGACCCGACGGGGCGTAAGCCTCCAACATGCCTTGCTTATCAAGCAAGGCGAGGCTGGACGCCGCAACGCCCATCACGGCGTCAGCCTGCGGATTAGCTCTTTCAGCGAGCAACTTGGCGGTGATCACACCAGTGGAATCGCGAACCCACTTAACGTCGATATCGGGAAAAGCTTTGTTGAAGCCTTCCTGATACGCCTTAAGTTGGTCGGTTTCAAGAGCGGTATAAACGAGAAGTTGGGTTTTCTGGGCGAGCGCGACCGATGAAACCAGCGCGACGGTCGCGAGTGCGAACCAGCGAAAAAGCGAGGACAGACGCATAGTGGAGTTCCTTTACAAAGCCTGCAATGGTGTGTGCAATCCGTGACAACGCTGTGACAAAGTTTGAATCGGTGTATCCCGACGCTCTTCTTGATGGCCCCCCGCGTTGCCTCGGCAGAGTTTTAACGCTGAGCGCAATACTTTGTCAATTGCTTTTTGTAGATTGTTGACAATCAGGCGGTCTAGGCATCAAAATGCTGCCATGAGTTTAAGCTTCGCCCCACCCAACTTAGCCAGCGCAACGATTGCACTATTGCAGTCCAGTTCGCTCACCTCTGTGGTGCAGCAGGACATCGAACGCGCGATCCTCGCGGGCGAATACGCCCCCGGTAGCAAGCTGGTCGAAGCCACGCTGGCAGAAAAAATGGGTGTGTCACGCGGACCGGTGCGAGAAGCGTTTCGCATGCTTGAAGAAGCGGGTCTCGTTCGCAATGAGAAAAATCGTGGCGTGTTCGTGCGCGATATCCCGATGGACGAAGCCGTCGAAATTTTCGATCTGCGTGCGGTGATGGATGAACTGGTGGGCCGCCAGCTTGCGGTCAACATCACGTCCGGTCAGCTCAAAGAAATTAAAGCGCTCGTCGAAGCAATGGAACGAGCAGTCAAATCAAACGACACGCGTCATTACCATTTGCTCAATCTCAAATTCCATGATCGTCTCGTCGAAATGGCGGGCAATCGCAAGCTCACTTCGATCTATCGGAAACTGATCAAGGAGCTGGCGTTGTTTCGTCGACTTAATCTTGCCGATGGTTGGTTGATGCCAATCTCGGCAGGGGAGCATCGGCAGATTGTCAAGGCGATTGCATCGGGTAACGCCGAGGAGGCGGGCAAAGCGATGTTCGACCACGTGATGGAGAGCAAAGTGCGTACCATCCAGAACGACCTGCATCGACATACGCGATCGGCGGCGAGCCGAGTGCGTGAGCATCGGAGTGTCTAGCGAGGAAATTTGGCGTTACTCTCGCGAAGCGGAAATCCAGAAAAATTGCTACCGCAACGCGTTCAGACAATCCGCCAACGCTCGGCATTCTGGATCCGTACCCTTGGCTGGGACGACGCCAGCCGGTTTCATGTTGTGTTGGTGATCGGTTGTCGAATGCATGCGTCTGAATTGAGGGAAAAATGGCTGTGACAAATGAATTGAGCATCGAAGTTAACGGACGCAACTACAAACTTCCGACGGCACCGACCGTCGTTGTGTGTGTAGACGGTTGCGAGCCCGACTATCTAGCGCAGGCGGTCGCGACGGGGCACATGCCGTGGCTAAAGCGTACGCTGGCTCAAGGCATCGGGCTCATTGCGGAATGTGTAGTGCCAAGCTTTACCAATCCCAATAATCTCTCCATCGTGACCGGTGCGCCGCCGTCAGTGCACGGCATTTGCGGCAACTATCTGTTTGATGCCGCAAGCGGCACCGAGGTGATGATGAATGATCCCAAGTGGTTGCGTGCGCCCACGATCCTTGCGTCACTCGCCGACGCGGGCAGGTCGCTGGTCGTGATTACGGCCAAGGACAAACTGCGCAAACTGCTCGGACACAAGATGAAAGGCATTTGCTTTTCGGCCGAAAAGGCCGATCAGGTGACAATGATAGAGAACGGAATTGACGACATTCTGGCGCGTGTCGGCATGCCCGTACCCAGCGTTTACAGCGCAGCGCTGTCTGAGTTTGTGTTCGCCGCAGGCGTGCAGTTGATGCAAAGCCAGCGGCCCGATGTGATGTATCTGTCGACCACCGATTATGTACAGCACAAACACGCTCCGGGCACGGATGGCGCCAACGCGTTCTACCGGATGATGGATGGCTACATGGCAAAGCTTGAGGCAATGGGCTGCGTCATCGCGCTCACGGCTGATCATGGCATGAACGCCAAGGTGGCGATGGATGGCACGCCGGACGTTATCTACCTGCAGGATTGGTTTGATGCGTCGCTCGGTGCAGCAGTAGCTCGTGTGATCTTGCCCATCACCGATCCTTACGTGGTGCATCATGGTGCACTGGGGTCGTTTGCCACGGTGTATTTGCCGCCAGACGTTGACGCTGAACAAGCTCGTGCTAATGTCGCAACGATTCGCGGCGTCGAGTCTTCCCTGACGCGTGCTGAAGCGGCACGAAGATTTGAACTACCCGAAGATCGGATCGGCGACCTAGTCGTAGTGTCTGAGCGCTTTACGGTGCTCGGCACCTCGGCATCAAAGCATGATTTGTCCGGTCTTGATGCGCCGCTGCGCTCGCACGGTGGTGTGAGCGAGCAGCGCGTGCCGCTGATCGTCAACCGCACGTTGCCAGAGCTCGATAGGAGTCGTCGGTTCCGCAATTTCGACGCGTTTGATCTTGCGCTCAACTACGCTCAATAGTCCTATCCGCGAGTTACCATGATCGAACAATTCATTCTCGACAATCAACTGAACGCAATGCGACTCATCGGTCGCAAAGTGGGCGCAGATCGCAGCGCAGACCGCGCGATTTCTGTGCACAATCCCTTCACTGAAATGCAGATCGGCACCGTACCGAAAGCGACACTGGAGGAAGTGCGCCAAACCTACGCTGCCATGCATGCTTACCGTCCCCAACTGACACGCTTCGAGCGTGCGGCGATTCTCAATCGCGCTGCAGATATTGCAAAGCGACGTCAGGACGAAGTTGCAAAGCTGATCTCGGCAGAGGCCGGTCTATGCATAAAGGACGCGTTGTACGAAGCGGGTCGTGTCAGCGACGTATTTCTGTTTGGGGCCAACGAAGTGCTCAAGGACGACGGGCAGATTTTCAGTTGTGATTTGACGCACCACGGCAAAAAGCGCCGTGTGTTCACGCAGCGCTCGCCACTGCTGGGCGTGATCACCGCCATCACGCCGTTCAATCATCCGATGAATCAGGTCGCGCACAAAGTGGTGCCGAGTGTGGCGACCAACAATCGCATGGTGTTGAAGCCCTCCGAGAAGGTGCCGTTCTCGGCGATTTTGCTGGCGGATTTTTTGTACGAAGCGGGCCTGCCGCCGGAGATGTTGAGCGTCATCACCGGCGATCCGCGCGAAATTGCCAACGAGTTGTTGACCAACGTTCACGTTGATCTCATCACCTTCACCGGCGGCGTCGCGATTGGCAAATACATCGCCAGCAAAGCCGGCTATCGGCGCATGGTGCTAGAACTCGGCGGCAACGATCCGATCATCGTGATGGAAGACGCGGACATTGACGAAGCCTCCACGCTCGCCGTGCAGGGCTCGTACAAAAACTCCGGTCAACGCTGCACTGCGATCAAACGCATGCTGGTGCATGAATCCGTAGCCAACGAATTCGTTGAACAAGTCGCAGAGAAAACCCGCGCTTGGACGTACGGCGATCCATCCGATCCTGCGCTTGACATGGGTACGGTCATCGATGAGGCTGCCGCACAGCTCTTTGAAGCGCGGGTCAATGAAGCCGTCGCTCAGGGTGCAAAACTCCTCGTTGGCAATGTTCGCCGAGGTGCGCTGTATTCACCCACGGTGCTCGATTACGCGCAACCCGAAATGACCGTGGCGATGCTTGAAACGTTCGGGCCGGTATCGCCGATTATTCGTTTCAAAAACATCGAGCAGGCGATTCGCATCTCTAACGGCACTGCATACGGCCTTTCAAGCGCGGTGTGTACTAATCGCCTCGATTACATCACGCGGTTCGTGAGCGAACTGGAAGTCGGCACCGTGAACGTGCGTGAGGTGCCCGGGTATCGTCTTGAACTCACGCCATTCGGCGGTATCAAGGACTCCGGCTTGGGCTACAAGGAAGGCGTGCAGGAAGCCATCAAGAGTTTCACCAATATCAAGACCTATTCGCTGCCGTGGGCCTGAAGCCGCGTCGATGTCGATCTTGCTCTGCGCCGATGATGGTCGTTGGACATGACCTGTTGACTGATCGCTGGCGTCAGGCTGTCGGCGGGAGCGGCTGCACTGCGTTAGCGGGTTTCCGATCCGCCTATCGCGGCGGATTCGCGCCCACAATGAAAGTAGTGAACATTGCACGTCGGGCTCGTTTAGCGGGCTCGTCGACACATTGCATGCGCTCATCAATGCTCGGTCGCCCATGTTGACGCTGACTTGGCCGATTGTTGCCATCGTACTGCTCGGTGCTTTGCTTCACGCTAGCTGGAATGTGGTGGTGAAATCGAGCTCCGACAAAGCGCTCGACACTGCACTAATTCATCTGCTTGGCTCTCTCATCGCGCTGCCATTGCTTTTCGTTGTCGGCTTGCCGCCGCTCGTCGCGTGGCCCTACATCCTGATGTCGGTCGTCGTCCACATTGCGTACTATGTGGCGCTCACGGGCGCGTACAAACATGGCGACATGGGCTTGACTTATCCCTTAATGCGCGGGGTTGCACCGATGCTGGTAGCGGTGACTTCGTTCACGATGGTTGGCGAGCACGTGTCGCCTTTCGCGTGGGCGGGCGTGTTGGGCATTTGCTGCGGAGTGTTGGTATTGGGATTGAGCCGACATGCGCTCGACAATCGTCGCGCGACACTGTTCGCGCTGGCGAACGCTGTGGTTATCGCGGTGTACACGGTGATTGATGCGCTCGGCGCACGTGCGTCGGGCAATGCCGTGCAATATGTCGTCGCACTTTTCGTACTTGACGGCTGGCCGTTCGCGTTTATGGTGCTGGCGCGACGCGGTCGGGCTGCTTGGCCCTATGCAAAAGCGAGATGGCCCGTGGCTGCGGTTGGCGCGCTTGCATCACTTGGGTCGTACGGCATCGCACTGTGGGCCATGACAAGAGCGCCGGTAGCAAGCGTTGCTGCGCTGCGTGAGACTTCGGTGCTCTTCGCGGCGCTGTTGGGCAGCTGGTTTCTAAAAGAAAAATTCACGCCACGTCGTGCGCTGGGCACGTGCGTGATCGTTGGCGGCGTCATGGCGTTGCGATTGGGGTGAGAACTATTGTAGGAGCGGTCGTGGCCGCGATTACCGGTCGCAAACGCTGATCGCGGCCAAGGCCGCTCCTACGAAATATGGGAATGAAATGAATCTTCCATCACACGCAGAAATCGTCATCGTGGGCGGCGGTATCGCGGGCTGCTCTACGGCTTATCACCTCGCAAAACTGGGCAAGCGCGATGTGCTGTTACTGGAGCAGGGCAAGTTGACCTGCGGCACCACTTGGCACGCCGCAGGCTTGATCGGCCAGATGCGCCCCAACCGCAATATGACGCGTATGAGCACGTATGGCATTGAGCTGTATTCAACGCTTGAAGCGGAAACGGGCCTTGCTACCGGCTGGAAGCAATGCGGCAGCGTCAACGTCGCGAGCACGCCTGAACGCCTGAAAGTGCTGAGAAAGCAGGTGGCGCTGGCGAAGAGTTTTGGCGTGGATGTGGAAGAAATTTCGCCACAGCAAGCAGGCGAACTTTATCCCGTCATGCGCACCGATGACTTGCACGGCGCAATCTGGATTCCGGGCGACGGCAAAGCGAACCCTGCTGATCTGGCGATGTCGCTAGCGAAAGGCGCGCGTAATAACGGCGTTCGCATTGTTGAAGACGTTGAGGTGACCGGCGTCATCATTGAAGAGGGTTGCGCGGTGGGCGTACGAACGGCGCAGGGCGAGGTGCGTTGTGCGGTCGTGGTGAACTGCGGTGGTCAGTGGGCGCGTCAATTCGGCCGCCTTGCGGGCGTGAATGTGCCGCTGTATTCGGCGGAGCATTTCTACGTCGTCACCGGCAAGATTGATGGCGTGCATCCGATGTTGCCGGTGATGCGGGATCCCGATGGTTTTATTTATTACAAGGAAGAGGTCGGCGGTTTGCTGATGGGCGGCTTCGAGCCGAAGGCGAAACCGTGGAAAATGGACCCGATTCCGGCGACCTTTCAGTTCGAGTTGCTAGGCGAAGATTGGGATCAGTTTGAGCCCTTGATGACCAACGCGATTCATCGCACGCCGTGCTTGGAAACTGCTGAGATCAAGATGCTGCTGAACGGGCCGGAGAGCTTCACGCCCGACGGCAACTTTATTCTGGGCGAAGCGCCGGAATTGCGCAATTATTTCGTGTGTGCCGGTTTCAATTCGGCGGGCATCGCCAACGCTGGTGGCGCGGGTCGGTTGATTGCGGAATGGATCGTGGGCGGCACAGCAAGCAGCGATTTGTGGGATGTCGATATCCGTCGATTTGGCACCTTCACTGGCAATCGCAAAGCATTGTTTGATCGCACGGCCGAGACGCTGGGGCTGCACTACGCAATGCGTTGGCCACGACAAGAGCTTGAGACGGCGCGACCCTTGCGCACCTCTCCGCTGTACGATATGCTGGTTGCGAAGAATGCCGAATTCGGCAGTAAAAACGGCTGGGAACGGGCAAACTACTTCAAGCCGATAGGTCTTGCTCGACCCGAGTTTGGTTTGGGTAAGCCGGGTTGGTTGCCGTGGGTGATTGAAGAGCAGCGTGCCACGCGCGAAGCGGTGGCGATTTACGATCAAACCTCCTTCTCAAAGCTCCTGTTGCGGGGACGAGATGCGCTGAACGTGCTGCAACGGTTGTGCGCCAACGAGATCGATGTTTCGGTCAACAAGATGGTCTACACCGCGATGCTTAATGCTCGCGGCGGCTTCGAGAGTGACCTGACGCTCATTCGGCTCGCAGACGAAAAATTTCTCATCATCACCGGGTCAGCGCAAACCGTGCGTGACGCAGACTGGATCAATCGCAATATCACGACAGACGAGCACGCAATATTGTTCGACGTAACAGGACAGTACAGCGTGCTCTCTGTGATGGGGCCAAAAGCGCGAGAACTTATGGCCTGCGTGAGTCCGGATGATCTCTCACCCGACGCACTCAAATTTTCGTGGACAAAGGAAATTGATGTCGGCTTCGCACGCGTGCGCGCCGCTCGCATGAGCTACGTCGGCGGGTCAGGGTTCGAGTTATTTGTGCCTACCGAAATGACCAAGCATGTCTATCTCGCATTGAGTGAGGCGGGTCGCGATCTCGGACTTCTCGATGCCGGTTACTACGCGCTGGATGCGCTGCGGATCGAGCAGGGCCGTCGCGCTTGGGGCGCAGAGTTGGGGCCGGATGAAACGCCGTGGGAAGCGGGTCTCGGCTACGCCGTGAAGCTCGACAAGCCATCAGAGTTTATCGGTCGGGCGACGTTGCTTGAATCGCAGTTTCAGCCGCTGCGTAAGAAACTCGTCACCCTCGTGCTCGATTCAGCGGACACCTACGCTTGGGGCGGCGAAGCCATCGTTCTCAATAGCGAAACTGTAGGCGAAATTTCCTCCATTGGCTGGAGTCCGTTGGCCAGCGGCTGCGTGGGGCTCGGCTATGTGCGCGGCGCAGGAGCCAACGTGCTGCACGAAGGCACTGCGGCCCACATTGAGTTGTGGGGCGACCCAATACCCGTCAAGCTTTATGATCACTGGCCTCCACGTAAGTAGACAAGAACATCATGCTGCAAACACCACCGGACTGGGTGCTGCGCCTTCGTGCTGCTGCCGATCAACCGCCGCTGCGTGAGCGTGTGCCGCTGCGCTGGGGCGGCATTGAGATTGGCAACGCGGAGCACAAAGTGTTGCAGCAGATTGAGCGCGCGTTTAGCTATCAGCGGTTGACGGTGTTGCGGCATGACGCGTCAGGCTGGCATGTGGACGGCAATCTCACCGAAAGCCTTGCGCGCATCGCGCTCACCATGCGCGACTTAAACATCGCGGACATTTGGCGCAATGAGCAATTGCCGGTGATCGACAGCGGTGAGCATGTGCTCGGCACCGTGGAGCGCGCGGCGGTGTATCCGCTCGGCTTTCGCACGCGTGCGGTGCATCTGGTGGGCGAGACGTCCGACGGCCACTATTGGGTGCAACAACGTGCGATGAATAAGGCGAACGACCCCGGAAAATGGGACACCCTGATGGGTGGCATGATCACGGCGGTTGACACGCTTGAGAGTGCGCTGGAGCGCGAAACGTGGGAAGAGGCGGGGCTGAGCCTTCACGACTTATTCGGCCTCAAGTTTGGCGGTATCGTGCAAGTGCATCGGCCCACCACCGACGGCGTCGGCAGCTACATTTCCGAGCGCATCGACTGGTACCGCGCGACGATTCCTGCGGATCGCGTACCGAGCAATCAGGACGGTGAAGTGGCGCAGTTTGTCAAGGTGCCGCGTGAGTCAATGATGGCGGGCATCGCTGCCGGAAAGTTCACGCTGGAAGCGGGGTTGGTGACGGCTGCTGCGTTGGGGTATTGACGTCGTTGTAGGAGCGGCTCTGCCGCGACGGTGGCTTTTCTATCATTGATCGCCGCTCCTACAGTTGCAACACCACGCCGGTTACCGCCCCCGCGCCAATCATCCACAGCGGATGCAGCTTGGTGAACATGAACGCCAAAAACGCGACCGCTGCCAGCACCCAAGTGCGCCAGTCGGGCATGCCGCCAAAGAGCAGCATGCACCCCGCAAACATGAGCCCCACCGTTACCGGTGCCAGGCCGCGCAGTACGATTTCGCGCCACGGATTGGCCTGCAATCGCGCGAACGTTTTGGTCACAAAGACCATCAACACAAAAGGCACAAAACTGATCGAGAAAAGCGCCGTCAATGCGCCCGCAATGCCCGCGACGTGATAGCCGAATAGCGCGATGTAGAGAATGTTCGGCCCAGGCGCGACTTGCGCCAGCGCGATGTAACCGGCGAACTCGGTGGTTGTCATCAAACCGCGCGTGTCGACAAAAAAGCGGTGCATATCCGGAATCAACGCGATAGTGCCGCCGATGCACCAAAACGACAGCGAAACGTAGAGCAACGCCATGTCGACCAGCTGATCACTGCCTTTCATAACTGACCCCGTTTCGACAGCACCACGCCAACTGCGCCACACACCAAGAGCACCAGCGCCATGTGCCAGTGCGCGAAAAACGCGAGTGCTGCGGCGGCTGCACAGAGCACCACACCGAGCGGTCGTTTCCAGAACGACCCACCCATTTTGAGCGACATAAAAAGCAAGTACGCCGTGGCCGCCGCAGCCATGCCGCTCATGCCGGATTTCACCTGCGGCAGGTGGGCGAACGCGTGGTAGACCGCGTTGATAAGCAGCAAAATTATCAGCGGCACAACGACGATCCCGGCGAAGGCGATCAGCGCACCGAGGACGCCGTGATAGCGGGTGCCCATAAACACGGCGAGGTTCACCATGTTGGGCCCAGGCACCGCTTGACACACAGTGACAATTTCCACGAAATCTTTTTCCGTGAGCCACCGGCGGTCTTCGACCAATACGCGCCGTCCCCACGGCAGCGCACCACCGAACGCGCTGACGCCGATTTGCAGGAAGGCTAGAAATAGCGCGCGGCGGGACGGAACATACGGCGCGCAGAGCGCAGATGGCGCAGAGGCCGAGACGACCGGAGCGGGGGATTCAATCATGAAAATGATGCTATCGCAGCCGGTTTTCTTGGCGCTGTCACGGTTCAGTTGCGACACGTGTTTTGCAGTGGACTCATGCGCTACTTCTGGGCGTTCGTCGCGATATAGCTTTTAACGTAAACGATTATTTAATAGGGGCAAGGAGGGTATTTTGATAATTTATCGACTTAATCAATAAATAACAGATAGCCCTTGTAAGATGAGCGTTACACAACAAAGTTGTACGCTCAATGGGCTGTCCGCAAAATGTCGTCATGCACGCAAATCAATCTCTGGTCGCACCGTTCGAACTGCACATTCGTATCAAGCCGAACGACATCGACGCGCTGGGTCATGTCAATAACGTTGTCTACCTTTCGTGGGTGCAAGACGTTGCTATGGCTCATTGGGCATTTTTGACCACGCCCGAGCATCGCGAAAAGGTTGTGTGGGTCGCGTTGCGGCATGAGATTGATTACGTGGCGCAGGCGGTTTTGAATGATGCCGTGCTCGCTCGCACATGGACAGGTTTGGCACGGGGACTGCGTTTTGCGCGGCATACGGAGATAATTCGGGTTAAAGATGGAGCGACGTTCGCGAATGCGGTTACCCACTGGTGCCCGATTGATCGCGCATCGGGCCGACCGACACGACTGCCGACAGAGATTGCAGCGTTTTTTGCAAAATAAATGACACGGTTTGGAGGTTTGAATGACGGGTTTGTTTGCGGGCCAACGTAGGCCCGAGCGCAGGTTTGCGCGGCTATTTTTGCGTGCGGTATTGGCCGCGGTGGTGCTCACCAGTTTGGGCGCGGCAACCGCGGCCACCGCCGCAGACGAGAGCGCGCCCTATCGGCGTCCGGTGAAAGTGATCGCGCCCGAGCGCATCAAGATCAAAACCGCGCTGGGCGAGGCGCTCATTCCCGCCTTCACCAATTGCAACATTGATAAACCGAATGCCAGCATCACCCGCGCGGTCATCATGGTGCATGGTCGCCTGCGCGATGCAGACAAATATTTTGATGTCGCCAAGCGCTCGGCCGAGGCCAGCGGCGCAAGCGCCAACACGGTCATCATCGCGCCACAATTTTTGTCGACTGGGGACGCTGCGCGACACAATCTTGAACCCAGTTTGGCACGCTGGAACATCGGGGCGCTGCGCGTAGGCGAGGGTGCCAAAGGCCCGTTTGCGATGAGTTCGTTTGAGGTCATTGACGCCATCATCGCCAAGCTGTCAGATCGCTCGCATTTTCCAAATTTGGAGCGCATCGTGGTGGCAGGCCACTCCGGTGGAGCACAAATTATTCAACGCTACGCCGTCGCCGGTCGGGCCGACCAAATGTTGGCAAAAGCGGGCCTGCATCCCTACGCCGACGGCATGGATCCGAGCACCGCAAAAAGTACGGCGATGCGGCTGCGCTACGTGGTGGCCAATCCCTCGTCGTACTTGTACTTTGACGCGACCCGAGCCCACCCGAATGATCGCTGTGCGGACGTGAACCGGTGGCACTACGGCGTGAACGATCCAGTAGCTTATGTACAGGGCGATGTGAAGGCCTTAGAGCAACGCTACTTTACGCGTCGTGTGATCTATCTGCTGGGCGGAGCAGACACGGATCCCAACCACCCGGCGCTCGACAAATCGTGCATGGGCGAGGCGCAAGGCGTCAATCGACTTGAGCGCGGTAACGCGTATTTTGCGCACGTGACCAAACGCGCCAAAATGCAAAGCATCGCTCTGCGTCACACCCGCATCGAGGTGCCCAGCATCGCGCACGACGCTGATCGCATGTTCAATTCGGTGTGTGGAAAAGCCGCGCTGTTTGATGCGCCCGGTTGCGAGATGAAACTGGGTGAGTCGATGACAGCGGTTGAATTGAAGCCGTAGCGTGTAGGGCCAAACGCTTGCGGTTCCGCCGCACAGGGCTACGACAGAGATTGCGATTGAGATTGCGACGGCGTCCCCGGCATCGAAGAAATCACCGGAGCCACCGTCACTGCCACATTCAGCGTGTGCTCGCCACCGCCACGAATCACGCCTCGCAGTGGCGGCACGTCGCCGTAATCGCGACCGTACGCGAGCTTGACGTGGCTCGCGCCTGCGAGGCAGTTGTTGGTGGGGTCGAAATCGAGCCAGCCCGATTTGGGGCAGTACACGCTGACCCAAGCGTGTGATGCGTCAGCGCCGATTAAACGCGGGCGACCGGGCAGTGGCTGTGTGAGCAGATAGCCGCTGACATAGCGCGCGGCAAGTCCGATGGAGCGCAGTCCCGCGATCATCACTTGGGCGAAGTCCTGACACACGCCTTTTTTGAGCTTGAATGCCTCCAGCGGCGAGGTGCTGGCGTCGGTGGCTTCCGGCGAGTATTTGAACTCAGTGTGGATGCGTTGGCACAGCGCTTTCGCCAGTTCGTAAACCGGCAACGATTTGCTGCTGACCGCAGACGCATATTTGGCAAAGGTCGGATGGATGGGGGCCAGCGGCGAGACCTGCGCAAACTCACGCGCCGCATCAAATTCCTGCTCTGCGCGGTATTGCATGTGCTCGGCCACGGCATCCCACGGCAGGCTTCCCGGCATCGTCACGCGATCCAGTTTGCCTGTCAATTCAATGGACAGCGCGTGCGTAATCACCTCGCTCTCGGCGATTACCACCAACTCGGAATGCGGCACGGCAAGCTCAAAATACACGCGCTGCTGACCGTAACTGTCGATGCTGTGATTAAGCGACGCGGGCTCCGGTTTAATGGTGAGCTTATGTGCTAGCAACTCTTGCGACGCTGAAGACAGCGGACGCATGTGCGCGATGTGATGCGCCTGCTCAACGGCATGCGCATAGCCGTATCGCGTTTCGTGGATGACGGTTAACTTCATGCGCCTACCGTTTGGTTTGCGCTGTGCGCGTGACTGAAATAGCGCTGCGAGAGCGCGTCTGAAATCGCGGTGCTGTCCACACTCACTTTGCGCAGCAAATCGACCATCGGCTCAGTGTCGGGCAGGCTCGCGATCTTTTTTACGTGCGCCGCATCCCACCGGTGTGGCAACACGAACGGCGCGAGTATCGGCGGCACGGTTCCCCTGGGCGTGTCGGCCAGCTTGGCCACTCGGCTTGCTAGTGATTGCGCGATCCAAGCCAGCGAGCGCGGGTTGTCAGCATCAAGTGCAAGCAACTCAATCAACGCCTGCGGGTCGCGTTGCTGTAAATATCGCGAGCGATAGGTGATGGTGCTGTCAAACAAGCCGAGCACCAACGAAAATCCAGTGTCACTATCGAGCGTGCGGGTCTCGAACGCCTCGGCGAGTGCCGCTGCGAGCGTGCTCAATCGCTCAATGTGTCGACCCATCGACAGCAAGCGCCAGCCGTCGTCGCGCGTCATGCGATCAGTCTGCGCGCCAGTCATCGCCATGACGTTGGTGGAGAGGCGTTCTAAAGCCCGCAGCGCCTGCTGCGTCGTGCATATCGGCGCCTGCTGCGTGGTGCGTGTTTTCCCGGCCATCATCGCGTCGAATTCGGTCGCGCTTGCGGCCACCAGCGACCATTGCTCCAGCGCCAAACGCTCGCGCACTGCAAACGCGGAATAGCCGAGTGAAGACAACGTGGCCGCGACGCTATACGCGCCAAGCTTTGCCTCCCTGTCCGCCAGCGATGCAATCAGCGCGCGCTCGAATACGTGTGCTGATTGCTTTGGCGTTGGCACCGCCTTGTTGATCAGGCCGTTGGTCAATGCCAGACGATGCAACCACTCGAGCGATTCCGGCGATTCTTCATCGATGCTTGATAGCGCTTCTAATGTCACGCGGGCAAGGCGCGTGGTGTTTTCCAGCCGCTCCGTGTAGCGGCCAAACCAAAACAAATTTTCGGCGGCGCGGCTAGCAATTCCAAGCGTGGCGCGATGCGTGGCAATCGGCGTCAGCGTGGCCGACAGCGGCGTAGCGTCCTCAGTGGCACGGCCGGTGATCACCCACAAATCCGCCGAGCTACCACCGCGGTACATCGACACCACGTCTTTGCCCGCAGCTGCAATTCGCGCCAGGCCGCCGGGCATCACATGCCACTGACCGGGGCCGTTTGACATCGCGAATACGCGGATCATGGCGGCGCTGCTGGCAATAGGTTGCGTCGGTTGCGCGCTCATGGCGTCCCTCATGCCCTGCCAGCTCGGCGTGTGCGACAGTGGCAGAAATGCCTGCGCAGAAAAGTCCTCGGGTCGCAGCGCAATCTTGCCGGTCCATTGTTCGCGTTCACGCGCTGAAAGCGACTTGCCGATGGCCGGCACAAAGCGTCGCCCGCGATCATTGAACGTGGGTTTCAGTACGTATTCCGAGAGCTGCGGAATCAGCGTACGCAATGCGCTGCGCTCCCCGCACCACCAGCTCGCAATCGACGGAATGGCTAACGGTGCGCCGAGCAATGCCTTGCAAATTTTCGGCAAAAAACCGAGGATTGCGGCCGACTCCAAAAAGCCGGTTCCTGGCGCGTTGGCCAGCACCACGTTGCCTGCACGATAGGCCTGCATCAGCCCCGGCACGCCCAGCGCAGAATCCGCCTTGAGCTCCAGCGGGTCAAGAAAATCATCATCGAGTCGACGTACGACCACGTCCACCGGCTCCAAGCCTTTCAACGTTTTGAGCCACACGCGTTCATCGCGCACCACCAAGTCCCCGCCTTCAACCAGCGCAATGCCGAGATAGCGCGCCAGATACACATGCTCAAAATACGTTTCGTTATATGGCCCCGGCGTCAGCAACACCACGCGCGCGTCTCTGCCTGCGGGGCTGTGCGCAACGAGGCTTGCGATCAGCGTTTTGTAGCTATCGGCGAGCTTGTCGACTTTCAGCGCACGGAACGCATCCGGAAAAAGTCGCGACACGATCATGCGATTCTCCAGCGCATAACCCAGCCCTGACGGCGCTTGCGTGCGCTGCGACATCACCCACCAATTGCCATCCGGGCCGCGGGCAAGGTCGAACGCAGCGATGTGCAAAAACGCACGACCGCGCGGCATAGCGCCGTGGACGGGGCGCAGATAACCGGGATGACCATGAATCAGCGCCGTCGGCAGCATGCCGTTTTTAACCAGATCCTGCGGGCCGTAAATATCGGCAAGGATGCGGTTTAACAACTCGGCCCGCTGCGCCACGCCGCGCTCGATCTGCTGCCACTGCGGCGCGTCAATAATCATTGGCAACAAGTCAAGCGACCAAGGTCGCGGCTGGCTCACTGCATCGGAATACAGGTTGTACGTGATGCCGTTGTTGTCGATCTTGCGCGCGAGTGTTTTTTGCAACTCGGCTAACTCGCTGAGCAGCGCCTCCGGCGTACGGCTACCCACCGGCAGCATCTTCAGCGCATTCTCGAAAAAAGTGCGCCACTTAGGGCGCATGCCCTCGGCATTGCGAAAGGCGTCGTAGTGACCCACCGGCGCGCACATGGTCAACCGCGAAAGCGCATCAATCACAGTCGCGCTACGGTCACCACCGGGCACGGAATTAGCATCAAAAAGGGAGGACATCCGCGCAGTTTAGCGGGGTGATTCGTTGGGATGCTGTCTCCCACGCAAATCACTTGCTCAGCATTTGCGGCTGTTGCAGGCACGCCGCGGGGAGCATGCAACACGCGAGAATGACGAGCCAAAGCACAACGTTTGTTACAACGCTAAGCCGCCGCCCGCAAGCCCCGGTGGTTGTGAACTTTCCGTATCGCCGCTACCCACGCCATCCATTTTAAAGTGACGTGACGAGTATCAACTATGCGCTGAAATGCCCTTTAAACATGGCCTGCGGATTGCTTCTAATGGAAGTCGACTATCTATGAAATACGCCATAAGCCCTTATTTAATATAGATTTTATCAAAAAAGCAGATGGTGTCGCGATGCTGCGCGTAAAGCCAGTTCGTTCGCAGGGGTGCTGCCTTGTAAGACATCAATCGCTGCCCGTAAATCCCAGCAACGCGAGCAGACTGCTGAACAGGTTGTATATCGATACGTACAGACCCACGGTGGCGCTGATGTAGTTGGTTTCGCCGCCGTGCACGATTCGGCTGGTTTCAAACAAGATTAGGCCACCCATCAGCAACACAAACGCGGCCGACACGGTAAGTGACAATGCGGGTATCTGAAAAAAGATCGCGCCCAAGCCCGCGAGAAACGCGACGATAATACCCGCCAACAAAAAGCCGCCCATGAAACTGAAATCTTTGCGTGTGGTCAGGGCATACGCGGAGAGGCCGACGAATATTGTGGCGGTGCCGCCCATGGCCATCATCACGATTTGGCTGCCGTTGGGCATGGCCAAATATTTGCTGACGATGGGCCCGAGCGTGTAGCCCATAAAGCCGGTCAGTGCAAATACCGCGAGCAGGCCCCACGCGCTGTTCTGCAATTTGGACGTGGCGTACAGTAATCCGAAGAAGCCGACCAAGGTGATGATGATGCCGGGATGCGGCAGCTTCAGGGCGACGCTGATAGCGGTCACGATTGCACTGAAAAACAGCGTCATCGACAGCAGCAGGTAGGTATTTCGCAACACATGATTGCTGTTAAGTGCAGTGCGTTCTGCCGCTTGGTCGATGAGGGTGGGTAGTGTGTTTTCGGAACTCATGATGACTCCTAAAATGAAGGCGAATTGCTGTTATTTGTAGCGCGGATCGTCTGCGCTTTCCGGCTCAGAGATCGCGGGCACCTCGGCGCTGCGACGCAGTTTTTTGCGGCTCACCAGCGCGTGGTCGAGGTGCCGGCCCACGGTGCGTCCTGCGCGATCAGTGGCGCGGTCAATCACGCTGTACAAGTCGTCTCCAGTCTGCTCAATCACGGCGACCGGTGCGTCGGCCAGATACACCTGAATTCGACAAAATTTGTCCACGCCGCCTCGCGGCCCGTTCTCGTCGCCCAAGCGAACCACCACCCGGCGAATGCGGTCACTGCGACGCGTGAGCACAAAGCCCAATCGCCGTTGTGCATGCGCTGTCAAAGCGGGTGTAATCGAGAAACCAAGTGCTTGAATATCAACGTGCATGAGGAACCTTTCTGATGGCATTGTTGGAAGGGACCGTGCCAATGTAGAGGCTTGGCTCGCGCATGTAAATTCGAAAGATATCGCGTTATTACTCGCAAAAAACTGATGGTTGATGTACTACGCTTGCGGCATGAACTACAAGCATCTTCACTACTTTATGCAGGTGGCCCAAGCGGGCAGCGTCATGCGTGCAAGCGAGCTTCTGCATCTCACGCCGCAAACGATCAGCGGTCAGATCCAGCTCTTGGAGGACGCGCTCGGTACTGCCCTGTTTGCCAAGAGCGGGCGCGGTCTCACGCTCACTGAAAACGGTCGCCTCGTGCTCGGTTACGCAGAGGATATTTTTGCGCTTGGCACCGAGCTCACAGCGGCTGTCCGCGACCAGCGAAAAAACGGGCGCATCATTGAATTCCGTGTGGGTGTGGCGGATGCCTTGCCGAAATCTATCGCCTATCGATTGATTGAGCCCGCCACTCAATTGCCAGAGCCTGTGCGTTTGGTGTGCCGCGAATGGAAGTTGGACACGCTGCTAGCCGAGCTTGCGCTGCACCAGCTCGATTTGGTGATCTCTGATGCACCCATTCCGTCGCGCGTAAGCGTGCGTGCTTTCAGCCATCGACTGGGTGCGTCGACGGTGAGTTTTTTTGCCACACCCGCGTTGCGGGCGAGCCTGTCCGGCCCTTTTCCAACGTGCTTGAATGATGCGCCGATGCTTATGCCGGGGGAGGATTCAGCGGTGGCGCAACGGTTGCGTGCATGGTTTCGAACAGTGTCGTTGCGACCGCGCATCGTGGGTGAATTTGACGACAGCGCGTTGGCTAAAGAGTTCGGTCGTCGCGGTGCAGGGATTTTTGTCGGGCCGACGGTGCTTGCGAAAGAAATCGAGGCGCAGCACCACGTCAAAATGATCGGCATCGCCGATCAGGTCGTGGTCGAGTTTTTTGCCATTTCGGTGGAGCGACGGGTCAGTCACCCGTGCGTGCTCGCTATCACCCATGCGGCGCGAGGCGAGCTGTTCGCCTCGCCTGTCATAGCCCGCAGCGTCAAACCCGCCGCAAATCCAGCGTAAATGGATGCTCTTGACCTACGTTAGCGCTAGCCACATCCATACGTCCCGGCGTGTGACCCATCCGGACGAATCGTGTGAGGCGTCGTGACTCGGCTTCGAACGAATTGATTGGGAAAGTTGACGGATTGGAGCCGCCCGGATGTTGCACGTGATACTGGCAGCCGCCCAGGCTTTTGTGCATCCACGTGTCGACGATGTCAAACGTGACTGGCGCATGAACGCCGATGCTCGGATGCAGCGCGGACGGCGGGTTCCATGCTTTGTAACGCACGCCTGCAACGAATTCGCCGACGGTGCCGGTCGATTGCAGCGGCAGCGCTTGACCGTTGGCGGTGATCACGTATCGAGCGTCGTTTAGGCCGGTGACCTTAACTTCTAGCCGTTCGAGCGACGAGTCAACGTAGCGCACGTTGCCGCCCGATGAGCTTTCTTCGCCCATCACATGCCACGGCTCCAACGCGCCACGGATGCTGACCTCCATGCCGCGCACGGAAATCTCGCCAAACAGCGGGAAGCGGAATTCGAAGTGCGGCGCGAACCACGCCGGATCAAATTTGTAGCCACCGTTTTCGGGCATCCCCAGGTCTTCGAGCACGTCATCAAAATCCATTCTGATGAAGGTCGGCAGCATGAAACGGTCATGCAGTGCCGTGCCCCAACGCGTCAGCTTGTTGTGCATCGGCGTCTTCCAGAACCGCGCCACCAGCGCACGCAACAAGAGTTGCTGCACGATGCTCATGCGCGCATGCGGCGGCATCTCGAAGGCGCGCAGTTCAAGTAAGCCCAAGCGACCGGTGGCGCTATCCGGCGAGTAGAGCTTGTCGATGCAAAACTCGCTGCGATGGGTGTTGCCGGTCACATCCACCAGAATGTTACGCAGCGTGCGATCCACCACCCATGGAGCCATCGCTTCAAGGTGAACTTTGCGATTGCTTTCGATCTGCTCGATGGCGATTTCGAGTTCAAACAACTGATCGTTCCTCGCCTCGTCGATGCGCGGCGCTTGACTGGTGGGCCCAATGAACAGGCCGCTGAACAGGTACGAAAGACTCGGATGGTTGTGCCAGTACGCAACCAAGCTCGCGAGCAATTCAGGCTTGCGCAGGAACGGCGAATCAGCGGTCGTTGCGCCACCCATGACAAAGTGGTTGCCGCCACCGGTGCCAGTGTGTCGGCCATCGAGTGCGAATTTCTCGGCACAAAGATGCTCTTCAAACGCGGCTTGGTACAAAAACTCGGTGTGCTCAACCAAATCGCTCCAGTTGTGTGCCGGATGAATGTTCACTTCGATCACGCCGGGGTCTGGCGTGACTTGCAGCATGGTCAAACGCGGGTCGCGCGGGGGCGGATAGCCTTCGAGCACAAGGCTCATGTCGCAGGCGCCAGCCGTCGCTTCAACGGCAGCGAGTAGCTCTAGATAGTCTTCCAAAAGCGCGACCGGTGGCATGAAGATGTAGAGATTGCCTTTGCGTACTTCCACGCACAACGCCGTACGCGTGAGCCACGCAGCGGACTCGAAACGGGCGGGCATGAGCGTGGCCGCGGCTGGGACGTAAGCTTTGGCGAGAAGCGCCGCCTTGCTCCGCTCCCCCCCAGAGGTGGAGCAGTTGGGGGAGAGAGGGAGGGTGGATGAACGAACGTTGTCAGCGTGCGCTCCCTCAAGGGGAGAGGGGCCCCGAGGCTGCATCGCAACCGTAGTCGTACTCGCCGCCGCAGGCGACACGCCATACCGCTCAGCAAAGGTGCGCGACGCAGGCAGCGCGCCACGCGGATCGAACGGATCACGGTCAAACACTTGCGGCATGTCCGCTTCCTTGGCCCATGGCAACGAATCTAGCGGCAGGCGATAGCCCATCGCCGAGTCACCGGGGATTAGGTACATACGCTCGTCGCGGAAGAACCACGGCCCGGTTTTCCAGCGTGGCCCGATCAGCGCGACGCCTTCAATCGGTGCGAGTGGCAGCACGTAGCCGACGACATGAGTCAAACCCTGATCGAATACTTTGCGCAAACGGTCCCGCTCCATCTCATCGCCTAGCCGCGCGTCAAACGGATCAACGTTGACCGGTAAACGGTGCTCGCGCCAGAGGTAATACCAACTGTCCTCGTAGCCCGGTGTAATCGTTTTGTCCGGTAGACCGAGCTTTTTGGTCAGCGTTTTGACGAAGCGTTCTGCATCCAAGCTCGTGTACTTGGTGGGCTTTCGTTCATCGGTGAAACGCTCTGGGTTGTTCCAGATGGCCTGCCCGTCTTTGCGCCAAAAAACCGACAACGCCCAGCGCGGCAATTGCTCGCCGGGATACCACTTGCCCTGACCGAAATGGAGGACGCCGCCATCGCCATATTCAGCGCGCAGCTTTTGCACCAATGCGTTGGCATAGCCGCGCTTGGTTGGGCCCTGTGCTGCGGTGTTCCATTCGGCCGCGTCGCGGTCAATGTCCGCGACGAAGGTCGGCTCGCCACCCATGGTTAGACGCACGTCGCCCGATACCAAATCGCGATCTACTTTTTCGCCGAGATCAAGCACGCGCTCCCATTGATCCTCGGTGTACGGTTTGGTGACGCGTGGCGACTCGTAAATGCGCGTGACGCCCATGTGGTGCTCGAACGTCACTTCACTTGTGTCCACGCCCCCTTCGATAGGTGCGGCTGAAGAGGGCTGTGGCGTGCAGGCGAGTGGGATGTGCCCCTCGCCCGCAAGCAGGCCCGACGTCGCATCCAAACCGATCCAGCCAGCACCCGGCAAATACACCTCACACCACGCATGTAGATCGGTGAAATCCTCGGTCGGCCCGCTCGGCCCGTCGATGGATTTCACATCTGCCGCGAGCTGAATCAGATAGCCGGAAACGAAGCGCGCTGCGAGCCCGAGATGACGCATTAACTGCACCAGCAGCCAGCCGGAATCGCGACATGAACCGCTCTTCAGCGTCAGCGTTTGCTCCGGCGTCTGCACGCCTGGCTCCATGCGGATCAGGTAGCGAATGTCGTTGTAGAGCATCGCGTTGATATCGACCAAAAAGTCAATCGTGCGCCGCTTGCTCTTGTCTACTCTGCTCAGATATTCATCGACTAGCGGCGTCATCGGCGCGGTGATCAGATAGGGCGCGAGTTCGGCCTTGGCGTCGGGGGTGTAGGTGAACGGGAATTTTTCGGCGGCGGGCTCCAGAAAAAAGTCGAACGGATTAAGCACCGACATCTCAGCGACTAGATTTACCGTGACTTTGAACTCGCACGTCGGCTTGGCAAACACTAGCCGCGCCATGTAATTGGCGAACGGATCTTGCTGCCAATTACAAAAATGATCGACCGGCTCCACCCGCTGGCTGTACGACAGAATCCGCGTGCGGCAATGCGGAGCAGGGCGCAAACGCACAATCTGCGGCCCGAGCAGCACAGGCCGGTCGTAGCGGTAGTGAGTGATGTGGTCGAGCGCGACGTGAATAGTCATAGGATGGAACAAAACTTTGTCTGAAACGTGGTGCGAACAGCTTCTCGTGGAGTGAGCAATTCACATGCCCACAGCGAGCAATGGGTGTTATAGCGCGAGTCGCTGGCAATCTCTGCGTTCGTCTGCTGGCAGATAATCAGCTTTTTATGTAAATGCCCGTATGTAAAAAGCTCAGCAGGAGTTTTTTATTAAAATCGACTTTGTTACAAAACTAGGTCAGTGCCCTTTAAAAATAAGGAATCAACAAGAAAGCTGGTATAAAAATTTGTTGGCCCGATACAATCATGGGGATGTCTTCGGTTGCCGATTTTTCTCCCCCCGCCACTGCGCCCACCCCCTGCGAACCGCTCGTCGAATTAAAAGACGTGAGCTTCGGCTACACCCGTGCGCGCAAAATTTTGTCCGGTGTGACATTGTCCGTGCCAAAGGGCAAGCTGGTCGCCGTGATGGGTGGCTCGGGTTGCGGGAAAACAACCATTCTCCGGCTACTGTGTGGCCAGCATCGCGCCAATACAGGTGAGGTGCTTGTAGGCGGGCAATCGGTCGCGACCATGAACCGTGAGCAAATGTTTGCGCACCGTCGTCGCCTCGGCATGTTGTTTCAATTCGGAGCCCTGTTCACCGATCTCACGGTGTTCGACAACATTGCTTTTCCGATGCGCGAACACACTGATTTGCCCGACGAAATCATTCACGACCTAGTGATGATGAAATTGAACGCAGTAGGCCTGCGTGGCGCAGCTCGGCTCAAGCCGAGCGAGTTGTCCGGCGGCATGGCGCGACGCGTTGCGCTGGCGCGAACCATCGCGCTGGATCCTCAATTAGCGCTTTACGACGAGCCGTTTGCCGGACTTGACCCAATCTCGCTATCGGTGGTCGGCCAACTCATCCGCAAGTTAAACGACGCGCTCGACATGACCTCCGTGCTCGTGACGCACGACATTGTTGAATCCATGAAGATCGTCGACTACATCTACTTCATTTCTGAGGGCCGTGTGGTCGCGCAGGGTGATGTGCCGAGCATCAGGGCGAGCACCGATCCCTTCGTGCGGCAGTTTGTCGACGGCCAGCCCGACGGTCCGGTGCGCTTTCACTATCCGGCAAAAACGCTGGCTGAGGACTTCGCGTGAGCGGCGTGGTTGATGCCGTTGCCAGCTTCGTGGGCCGCGTCGGCGCGGCGGTGATGGGCGCTATCAGTCGCATCGGTTACGCAGCTCGGTTTTTTCTGGCAATCCTCGCCCATAGCGGCACCTCTTTCATGCGTCCGCATCTGGTCATACGCGAGGTGTATCAAGCGGGCGTGCTGTCGCTGATTATTGTCTGCATGAGCGGGCTGTTTGTGGGTATGGTGCTCGCGCTTCAGGGCTACGAAACGCTGTCGCGCTACGGCGCATCGGAATCAATGGGCGTGCTGGTGGCAACGGCGTTGGTGCGTGAACTGGGGCCGGTGGTTGCGGGGTTATTGTTCGCCAGCCGCGCGGGCTCCGCGATGACCGCCGAAATCGGACTCATGAAAACCACCGAGCAGCTGGCCGCGATGGAGGTGATGGCCGTAGACCCCATCGCTCGCGTCATTGCGCCGCGATTTTGGGGCGGCGTGATTTCGTTGCCGCTTTTGGCGGTGCTGTTTTCAACGCTTGGCGTGTTTGGTGGCTTTCTCGTTGCAGTTAAGCTGATTGGCGTTGACAGCGGCGCGTTTTGGGGGCAAATGCAAGCGGCGGTCGATTGGCGTTATGGGGTAATGAACGGCGTGATCAAGAGCGTCGTTTTCGGCGTAGCGGTGAGCCTTATTTCTGTGTTTGAAGGATATGATGCCAACCCGACCGCTGAGGGCGTATCGGCGGCCACGACACGCGCGGTGGTGACCTCAGCACTCGCGATTCTCGCGCTCAATTTTGTGCTTACCGTCTTTATGTTTAGAGGTGAGATTAACTAACTATGAATAAAAAAATTATCGATCTTTGGGTCGGTGTCTTCGTATTGATGGGCCTAGCAGGGCTTGCTTTTCTGGCGCTTAAAGTTGGCAATCTACTCAGCACCACCGAAGAGCGCAACGGCTATGACATCGAGGCGCGCTTTGACAATATCGGCGCGCTGAAACCACGCGCGCCGGTGAAAGCGGCGGGTGTTGTGGTGGGCCGCGTGGAGTCCATCCGTCTCGACGGAAAAACGTATGAAGCGATCGCGCGATTGCACATTTTTGAGCAATACAAATTTTCTAAAGACACTATCGCTGCGGTCTTTACGTCGGGCCTGCTCGGCGAGCAATTTGTAGGACTTGAAGGCGGTGGCGACAGCGTGATGCTCAAGGACGAAGATAAGGTCAAGAAGACGCAATCAGCCGTGCAGATTGAAAAGCTGATTTCGCAATTCTTGTTCAGCAAAGCGTCTGAATCGCCCGTACCTGCACCTACGCCAACGGTAGCTCCTGCTGCCGCCCCTACCACCGGAGTAAAGCCATGAAGTTTGTTGTTGTAATTCTCGCTGGCGTGATGACGCTCACGCTACAAGGCTGCGCGTCGTTTCGCACCGCCGCGCCGGGAGATCCGATTGAGCCGATTAACCGCGGCATTTATTCGTTCAACAGTACGTTCGACCACTACCTGTTCAAACCCATTGCCAAGGGCTATGACGCCGTGGTGCCAGGGCCTATCAAGACCGGCGTCAGCAACGTATTTCAAAACGTATCTGACGCGCAGTCGCTGGTCAGCGATGCATTGCAGCTCAAGGGCGCGAAGTTCGGCGATGATCTCGGTCGCGTCATGCTCAATACGACCTTCGGCATCGGTGGCATCTTTGATCTCGCCACGCCTATGGGCATTGAGCGCGGCAACGAAGATGTGGGGCAAACGCTTGGTTATTGGGGCATCGGCGCGGGGCCTTATCTCGTGATCCCATTTCTTGGCCCGTCGTCGCTACGCGACGCGGTGGGACGCTACGGCGATTCGCAACTCAATCCGTTGTCGCGACTGTCATCCGTGCCTGTGCGGAACTCGTTGACCGGCCTGAGTGTCGTAGACGCACGGGTCGGATTGTTTCCAGCAGAAGACCTACTGAATCAAGCCTCGCTGGACAAATACACATTTTTGCGGTCTGCTTATTTGCAGCGCCGACAAAGTCTCGTGCTTGACGGCAAGCGCCCTAAAGCAGAATAGTTGAAAGTTGAATTTATGAAGCGGTTGAATTGGATTTCTGGTTTGTTTGCGACAGCGGCGTTCGCTGCGGTGTCTGCACAGGCGCAAATCGCCCCTGATGCTTTGATCAAAACAGTCGCCACGGATGTGACAACAGTACTCAAAGCCGATCCGGCGATCCTGAGCAATACCGCAAAGCTTAAGGAATTGATTGAGAGCAAACTGATCCCTAATTTTAGTTTTGCACGCATGACCCAACTGGCAATGGGCCGCAACTGGGCTAAGGCCTCGCCCGAGCAACAAGCCGCGCTCACCAAAGAATTTCAGACGCTCTTGGTGCGCACCTACTCCGGCGCACTCGCCAACTTTCGCAACAATACTATTGACGTTCGCCCGCTGCGCATGCAGCCTGCTGACGCCGATGTGACCGTGAAAACCGTGATCAATCAGGCCAACGGTCAAGGCATTCCGATTGATTATTCGCTGGAAAAAGGCGCTGACGGAGCCTGGAAAGCCTACGACATCATCGTCGCGGGCGTGAGTCTTGTCACCAACTATCGCGATGAATTCAACACCGTGATTCGCGATCAGGGCGTCGACGCGCTGGTCAAGCAGTTACAGAGCAAGAATAAGTAGTCGTGCAGCTCACTGGCGCGCTGACCTTTGCCAATGCTCATGAAGTGTGGGCTGTTTTTGCGCCTTCCGCTGAAGGCACGGCAGCCATTGACGTGTCTGGCGTCACCCAGGTGGATTCAGCTGGGCTCGCGCTCGTTTCGGCCTTGAAGCGTAAAGCAGGCGCGCAATGCCGCGTCGTAGGTTTGCCGCCAAAACTGGCCACACTCGCCTCGGCGTACGACGTGGGAGCGCTGTTCTGACCCAGCCATAGTCGTGGGTGCGCTCAAGATTTAAGGAAGGGTGGGCAGCCTCTGCCCACCGAAGTACAGCGCCGTGGAATGGGTTGTTTTGCCGACGCGTAGTGGGCACTGGTTGCCCACCCTGCGAAAACGTCCTGTTCATCATGGATGCGTACTTTAAAATGGGAGGCTAACCTGCAAGTGCCTCTGTGAATCCAGTTTCTCCTAAAGCTGCTGCCGTCTACGTCGGCGACATCAGCAAATCCTACCCCAATGTTCGCGCACTCAACCACGTTTCGCTTCATGTTGAGCAGGGCGAATTTTTTGCGTTGCTCGGGCCCAATGGTGCCGGCAAAACCACCCTCATCAGCATCCTCGCGGGTCTCACGCGGGCCGACAGCGGGCACGCCTCGATCATGGGTTTTGACACCGTGAACGACTATCGTGAAGCGCGAAAAAACCTTGGTGTGGTGCCACAGGAACTGGTTTACGACCCCTTTTTTAGCGTTCGCGAAACGCTGCGATTTCAGGCGCGCTATTACGGCGTGTCCAAAGCCGATGCATGGATTGATGAAATCCTACACAACCTCGATCTGACCAGCAAAGCCAACGAGAACATGCGTGCGCTGTCTGGCGGTATGAAGCGTCGCGTGCTGGTCGGTCAGGCGCTTGTACACAGGCCGCCCGTGATCGTGCTCGATGAGCCGACGGCGGGTGTTGACGTGGAGCTGCGACAAAACCTGTGGACGTTCGTGAAACGACTAAACACCGAAGGCCACACCATCATTCTCACCACGCACTACCTCGAAGAAGCCGAGGCGCTATGCAATCGCGTCGCAATGCTTAAAAACGGCGAAATCGTTGCACTGGACACCACGGCTAACCTATTGCGCGGCATGTCGGGCATCACGGTGCAAATTTCGGCCGATGCACTGCCGTCAAGCTGGGCGGCGCGAAGTGGTGCTGCGGCCTCTGGTGCGTTTTCGTTTGCGTTGCGTGACTATGCAGAAGTTGAAATGTTGCTGGCTGCGTTTCGCGAAGCCAACATCGCCGTCAAAGAAATGAAGCTCGGTGAGGCCGATTTGGAACAAGCGTTTTTAAAATTGACATCGCAGGCGGCAGCATGAGCGGCGCAGGCTCCCTGCCCCCTCGGGGAGAGGGTATATCGGCCAGCGCCAATGTCGTTTTGACAGCGGAACTAGTCGCCACCGAGCGCAGCAAACGCACCTCGTCCCGACTGCTCGGCCCCGGCTTTAACGCGCTTTTTTACAAAGAGTGTTTGCGCTTCTGGAAGGTCGCGTTCCAGACCATCGTTGCGCCGGTTGTCACCACGCTGTTGTACTTGTTGATTTTTTCGCATGTCCTCGAATCCAACGTCAAGGTGTACGACGGACGCGTCAATTACACGTCTTTTTTAATCCCAGGTTTGGTAATGATGGCGGTATTGCAAAACGCATTTGCCAACAGCTCATCCTCTCTGATTCAGTCGAAGATGATGCGCAGCATTATTTTCATCCTCTTGCCACCGATTACGTCGCTGGAAATTTTTTGTGCATACGTATTCGGCGCTATGGTGCGCGGGCTGTGCGTTGGCTTAGGCGTGTGGCTCATCACATTCCCGTTTGTCGGCGTGGCCGCTGCCGTGCCGCAACAGCCCCTGTGGGTGTTGGCCTTCGCGTTGGGGGGCAGCGCGATCATGGGCACGCTGGGCTTGATCGCAGGCATCTGGTCAGAAAAATTTGATCACTTGGCCGTGTTTCAAAACTTCATCATCATGCCCGCCACGTTTTTAAGTGGCGTGTTTTATTCGATTCATTCGCTGCCCGCTTTCTGGCAAAGCCTTTCCCATTTCAACCCGTTTTTTTACATGATCGACGGCTTTCGTTACGGCTTTTTCGCGTTATCGGATGTGAGCCCGTGGCGCAGCTTTGCGGTGGTGTCATTCTTCGTGATCGCGCTATCGATCATTGCCATGCGCATGCTTTCGACCGGCTACAAACTTCGTCAATAACATTACTCTTGTGGAACCGCTCCCACAATTTACCGCACAGAGACCCGAAATGCTAACTCCCGACACGCTTAAAAACTACATCGCTTCTGCGCTCCCCTGCACCCACATTGAGCTTGAGGGCGACGGGCAGCATTTTTATGCGACCATCGTCAGCGCGGAATTTTCGGGCTTGTCGATGATTAAGCAGCACCAGAAGGTATACGCCGCACTGGGCGATCGCATGAAAGCGGAGGTGCATGCGCTGTCGATGAAAACCTTTACGCCCGAGCAATGGGCCGCGAAGCCTGTGAAGGGCTAAGTCATGGATAAATTACGTGTGACTGGCAACGGCCCACTGCGCGGTTCGGTACGAATTTCCGGCGCTAAAAACGCCGCACTACCAATTCTTTGTTCGTCATTGTTGGTCAAAGGG
>ENA-OFCX01000010-OFCX01000010.1-metagenomes-genome-assembly--contig:-NODE-10-length-94720-cov-5.619279_pt1 | contig 94720 bp, 108 predicted proteins | sample MGYA00153384_OFCX01 | MGnify analysis MGYA00153384
CGGGCCTGGTGGCCTGCCGTTGGCGCTCCGCTTGAGCGAGGGGTTAGGCGTCACTCGCTGGTTAACTCAGAGGGCTCGCCGCACGTAAACGCTGCCGTCTTCATCTTCTCGATGCACGGTAAAGCCCGCTGAAAGGTAAAGACTCAGCGGCCCAAAGTGGTTTGCAGATGCTGTAGCGGCTGCCGTTCGTGGATTTGCCTCTGCGATTCGGACGCCTTGCTCCCTCAGTCCTTCGCATGCCGCCTCTAGCAGGTGCCGCGCTACGCCTTGACCTCGGTGGCTTGGTTCAATTAGGAAGCAAATGATGGCGCCTATAAGCTCTGAATCGGGGGTGGGCTCGTCATCTAAGGCATGGAGCAGCGCGCGCGGTGCAGCATTGCACCAGCCGATAGGCGTTTCTTCGCTGTATGCCAAGTAACCTTGCATCGTTTCGCCTTGGATGCGTTGGCAAGCAAGCGCGCGATTCTGCGGCGCAGTGCGCTCTGACCACGTCACTACCGAATGGTCTTCGTAGAAACATTGACAGTAGCAGGAGGACCACTTCAGGTTGTCAGAGAATGCCGGACCGTCGAAAAAGCGCAGAAAATCTTCTTTTAACGCCGGGGAAAGTGCTTTGATTGTGATGTTGGGTTGGCTCATGAGCGGAGGATAGGGCAGAGAGGTCGGTTGTGACGCCTAACGCAAAATTGAGGGGCGCGCCGCTTTTGGCGCGTCGCGCTCGACCGCCATGTTGCGCTGCATGGTGAAAAGTAACACTCACCGACTACTTCCTGTCAGGCACATAGGCGTTGAATGTCATGATGAGCCCGAGAACCAGCAATATGCCCTCCAGCACTATGAACACGGTTACGCTCGTGTTCGCGGAGGATTGGTGATAGAGACTGGCAGCAAACATTCGGAAGAGACCAAGAGCTAGAGCAAACCAACCCGCCACTGTTACAAGTACAGTCCAGTTGCGCACCCAGCGATTGTGGGCACGAACGATTGCGAGACCAGCGGTGAACATCAGTACGCCCGAGAGATAGACGACAGGTGGAATTTGAGCGTCATAGAGATGTGGTTGAACGAGCGGAAACTCCGATACCAGCATCGCCACGAGAACTGGGCCAACTAGACCAGCGATTTGCTTTGAGTCGTGCATGCGAACCTCCAGTGCGGTTGGTGCGGCCTAACGATCAAGGTAAGGGGCGCGCCGCTGTTGGCCCGTCCCAGTGAGCAAAGCGAACCAACTTGAACGCAGTGTTACCTTGCATTGTCTGTTGGCGTCAACAGAATGAAGAGAAGCCAGCCCACGCCGAGGCCCAGAAGCGTTGCGCCAATGTCGTGAAGGTCGAAAACAAGAATACGACTTGACTGTTGCATGAGTTCCCAAGCAATCAATCCGAGCCCTGCGAATAGCGTGAGGACAACAAAGCTCTGACGTGCAGCCGAATAAGTGGCGGTTGGTTTCTGATCTGCCCAGATGCTGAGCAGGACAAAGGGAATGGCAATGGCAGCCGCGGCGTTTGGGAGTACTCCCATTAAGTAGTCAGCAGCCGCTGGCAGGTCATACTGCAGCTTTCTGCACCAGTGGACGAGGCTCAAAGCGCCCAGCGCCCCGATCCCCACAAGCCCGTATCGCATCGATAGTTTCATGTGCTGCTCTTCTGAGCCCAACGTTTGAGATGAGCGGGTGCCAACGGCAGGCCGCCAACACCCAGACTGAGAAAATGTACCGCGTACCCCTGGCCGGGCGCTGGTGGCCTGCCGTTGGTGCTGCGCATGAGCGAACGGTTAGGCCTCACCGCTCGGACAGCGCCAACTGAGCGCCGAGCCCAGCAAAGGCGCCGGCGAAACTACGACGGAGCCAAGCTTGGACGAGTGGTGACTCGATAACTGCCTTGCGGAAGGCATGCGCTAAAAAACCATAGATGATGAAAACGCCGAAGGTCATGGCCATGAACACTGCGCTAAGCCCAAGCAACTGCAGCAGGGGGGATGCGCCGCCGGGTACAACAAACTGAGGCAGGAACGCCAAAAAGAAGATGGTGAGCTTGGGATTGAGGATATTGAGTAAGAAGGCTTTGGTGACTATACCGAGCATGCTTGCTTTGTCTTCCGTGGGCTGTAAAGCGAAGGCTGAGCGATCGCGCCACGTAGCGACAGCGAGATACAGCAAGTAGGCGACCCCGGCGTACTTGAGCACTTGGAATGCCAGCGCGCTCGTGTGCAAGACTGCGGCCAAGCCAAGAATGGTTGCCAGCAAGTGCGGAACGATGCCCAATGTGCAACCAACCGACGCGAAGAAGCTCGCTCGCCTGCCCTGCGCCAAACCCGCAGACACGGTGAAGACGACACCAGTGCCGGGAATGAGCACAACGATGAGTGCCGTGATTAGAAACTGGGTAGTAAACATGGGAAGGACTTTCCTGTGCGGCCTAACGTTCGAGCGAAGCAGGCCAACGACGGCAGGACGCCAGGCTCTGGCCGACGAAAATGTACAGCGTACCACCGGCCCGGGCCTGGTGGCTTGCCGTTGGCGCGCCGCTTGAGCGAGGGGTTAGGCGGCACCTGCGGCGCGATGACCATGTTTCTCTGCCTTACTCAAAGTGGCTGCGCAGGAAAGCCGCCGCTTCCGCTGACAGGCCGACGATCTTGTTTGTTGCCTGCCGGTAGAACTTGAAATTCAACTCGGTCTCTGGGCGACCGTCGTTCCACTCGCAGAAGGGCTTCAGTTCCGCTCTTCCAAGCCTACGCTTTGCCGACCTCATCCGGTTGACGTTGATGCTGACCCTGGGAGTCTGGCGCTCAATGCCGACTCTCTTCGGGGTGGCCTTGGCCGCTGCTACGGTGCCGGCGGCTAAGAGACCAACGCCACCTTCGTTCTCGCTGGCAAATACAAAGACTTCGTCACCCACGGCGATGTTCTTGCCGCCATACATCGTCTTCTGGGCTTCGAAGTCCCAGAACGCAGCGTTTGGATCGGTGACTTCGGTCTTGATCGCGTACATCGTGTTGGAGTGTGAGACGGAGAACCACCGGGTGTGTCCTGTAGCGCCTAACGCCTGAATTAAGCCGAACCGCGAAGCGGTCTCGGCTTGAATGAATTGTTAGGTGTAACCTGCGTGCCCTGCCGGACAACGCGCCACGCGATGAGTAGAAGCGATACGGCTAGAAATGCATCCGCAGTGCGCTGAAGCACGCCACGTATGGATGCCACGTCAGGGGAGAGCATGACGAAAAAAATGATAGCAAAAGCTACGCCGGCCAGGCGAAGGAAGTAGCGCCGGTAAGCAGGCGAGCCTGCGAGTGGCGGAGCAAACGACAGCAGAAGGAGCCCGAGACCGGAGGCAAAGTAGGCAACGACGCCCTGCAGGTTGTGCAATGCCTGCGAGGCCGAACCTTCGAGTGGGCAGCCTGCGTCACAGGGCACAAAAGCAACCGCGACTAGTGACAGAGGCTGCGCCCAAAGTAAGAACCACCCCAACCGGCTTGCGCCGCGAACCTGCGCATGTGGCCCAGCAGCCCAGAGGAATGCGCCGAACAGTCCGCCGAGCGGTATAAAGCCGAAGTACCCAAGCTCTTGGGCCCACGCAGTACCAGTGGCATTGAGCTCGCTGATGAAATGGCTGTCGCTGGAATAGCCGGGTTTGATTGCGGCACCGACTCCGTAGAACGCCAGCGCAAACAGCACCACGCAAACAGCGAGAACGCGGGCGAGCCTTACTCGATTCATGGGTAGTGGAATCCTTTCAGTCACACCTAGCGTTTGAGCCAAGCTGGCACCGACGGTGGGACGCGCGGGCCAGGTTGGCGAAAATGTGCAGAGTACCGCCGACCTGGCCCGCGTGGCCCGCCGTCGGTACTCAGCTTGAGCGAGGGGTTAGGCGTCACCGCGCAGTTCCTGTGAACACGACCTTAAATTGCTCGCAGACCACAGGCATGCCTGCCTCTGGCGTCAGTCCTATGCGCTTGCACTCCCGTCCGAAGAAGGCTTCGTGAGCTTCGCGCCAATACTGAAGCGACCCGTCGCCTTCGCCTTCTATGGCCGCAAACTCCGCAGTGACCTCCCCGAAAGGCACGATCTCGACCTTCTGAGTCTCAATCACGCAGACAGGTTTTCCGAAGAAGTCTGTGACTATGCTGAGGTCCCCCTGCCGGGGGAGCGGCGTCTTGCGCTCTTCGTGACTCCATAGCAGGCCAGCGGTTGCCCTCTTTCTGCCGGCCAGTACCAATGCGGCCAGTTCGTTCGCGCTGGGCTCGTTGTCGTCAAAATAGAAGGCTTCCAGGAAGCGCGGAGTTGGGTCGCTGGCCCGCGTGGCAGCGAATGCTTCCCAAAAGCTGCGAAAGGATTCAGGTATGTCCACTGTGCGGCCTAACTTTCAACATGAGCGTCGGGCCAAAGGGCGCGAAGCGGCCTTTAGAACGTGCGCTCGATGAAGGGGTTAGGTCTCAGCTTCGCAACGGTAGATGGGAAATGGGCGATAAGGTTGCTCATTGATCAAGCTCCAGCAACACAACGTATGAGACGCTCGCGATTGAGCGGCCAGAACCGGAAACGAAACTTTCGAATCGAGCGCCAGAACTGAAGGACTCATGGACTCGAAAATTACCGCGAAACTCCCATCGACTCGCTGCTCGTTTGATAAACACTGGAAGTTTTCCCGGTTGGATAGTCAGGAGTTTACTGACGGCACCAGTACTCTTTCCCTGGCCGCAAAGAATAACGTGCGGAGCGGCCGGGCTGAATTTTCGGTCCAGGCAAGCGGCGACTATCCGGCCACCTTGCGTAGGTAAACACGACACTTTGCTTCCACCTAGCTCTGCGTGGATTTCATCCCGGGTGTACTGGCTACCAACCATAAGCATAAGCGCTACTTCTAGGACCTAACGCCTGAATTAAGCCGAGCCGCGAAGCGGCTTTGGCTTGAATGAATTGTTAGCCCTCAGCCTTGCGCACTGAGAACATGTGCTCTGTACAAATCTCACCCTTGTACTCAGCTTGTCGCGTGTCCATGTCACGCATGCCTGAGTGCGCCAGAACCGCGAGGCAGGCCAAATTACGGACATCCGTACTTGCCACAACTTCAGCCACGGGCGTGGTCGAAAACAAGAGCTCTATCAACCCGCGTACGCACTCAGCGCCATACCCGTTTCCCTGAGCCGCGGGGGTGATGCTAAGGCCAAACTCTGCTTGTAGACAGTCAGGAGAAATCCACACACCAATATCACCGATCAATAGGTCGCTCTTCTGATCGGCAATTGCCAACTGTCGCCATGTGTCTGGCGCATGGCTTGTTTGGCTGGCTTGAGCCCGCAGAAAGTCCGCAGCTTCCAATAGCGTCATTGGTTCCCAGCCTTGGTACCTAGCGACAACTGGATCGCTGCGATACGCGTGAAAGGCATCAAGATCGTCTGGCCGCAGGGTGCGTAGGCGCAAGCGTTCCAAGCTGTGTGGCAATCTCTCGAACATTGGGGAACCGGATATGAGGCCTAACGTAATGTACACCGCAAAACCTGCAAATTATTCTGGGCGTTGCCATGCAATGCGTTCATGAAAGTATCCGTTGTGTGACTTAAACAGGGTGTTTCGAGCGTATAACTGTTTACTTATACAGTTGTAATTCCAGCCATGAAACCCGGCAGCATTCCGTTGAAGTCAGTCCGTCTATTGGATAAGGTTCGGGAGCGTATTCGTTACCTGCACTAAAGCCTGAGCACTGAAAAAGTGTACCTGTATTGGGTGAAATTTTTTGTCCGTTGGCATGGGCGCAACGGCGTGATGCGTCATCCACGCGAGATGGGCGTGAGGGAAGTGGAGTCGTTTTTGACCATGCTGGCCACCGAGCGCAAGGTGTCCGCGTCGACCCACAATCAGGCACTGAGCGCCATTCTCTTTTTGTACCGCGAGGTGCTGGCCATCGATTCACCCTGGCTTGATGACATTGCTCGACCGTCGCAGAAGCGTCGGATTCCGTGTGTGATGACGCGTGACGAGGTGGCGGGTCTGCTGGCCCAGATGGAGGGGGAGACCGCATAGCTGGCGCGTCTGCTTTACGGCACCGGCATGCGGCTGAAGGAAGGTGTGCGCCTTCGGGTGAAGGACGTTGACTTTGATCGTCTGTCGTTAAACCTGTATCGGTTCACACGCTGCGTCACAGCTTCGCCACCCATCTGCTGCAAGCGGGCACTGATATCCGCACGGTGCAAGCGTTGTTAGGTCATTCGGACGTGTCCACCACCATGATCTACACACATGTCTTGAACGTGGCAGCCGGTGGCACGTCAAGCCCGCTCGATGCGCTGGATTTCGGTGCGCCGGTGCGGCATCGTGACGATGCAACGCCAGCCCGACTGGATGTGATGTTGCTTCAAGCGGCGATGTACAGCTTTTTCGTTAAAAGCCCTTTTTATAAAGGCTTAATGTCATAAAACGACTATTATCGACTATTCGCATTTATTGCCGTTAGCCCCAGCTTTATAAGCGTTTCATGGAAAAGCCAATAAGTGTGAGTTGCGGTTAGCGCTTAGCCATTGGGTGGGCAGCCTCTGCCCACCGTCACGTGACCGCGCTAAATTAGTTGGTTGGCGGTGATTTGGTGGGCACGGGGTGCCCACCCTACGCAGCTACGAATCTCACCAACGTCGGAAGGCGCTTCGCTTTTCCGACCTACTGTTATCGCGTTTAAACGCTGCGAGCATTGGCCGCGCGCAGCACGGCAGCGCGCGTGTCCGGAGGCAGCAGAAACGCAGCGTCCTCAGCGCGAGTCAGCAGCGCGGGTTCGAAATGAACGGAATCTGCCGAATCGAGCCGCACTAAACCAGCGCGCAACAACGCGTCAAACGCAGAGCGAAATTGCGTGCGATCCGAAAACTCAGGCGCGTTGAATACATGCGTCATCGCGAGATGCTGGGCGGCTTGCTGGCACAGCGTCTCCAGCGACTCGCGGCTCTTCTCGCCACTTTCGCCACGCACGACGAGCGCCAGCATCAACGCGTGTCGCGTGAGCGTTGGGCGAATGGTCGATGCGAGCACTTCAAGGTGCATCGCGGCATCGGTGCCCTGCGGTGACGCGCTCACCACATTGGCCTCCACCTCAATCGTCACCCAATGATCGGTGCCCAGCGTTTCCAGCGTCCGTTCAAAGCTAAGAAACTTCGGCGTCACTAACCCGAGGTCGGCCAAAGGCTCGTCTACGGCAAAGTCGAACTGAGCGCCCGTATCGGTCTCGCGCCACGGCGGCAGGTAAAGCTCGGATTCGAGCAACACGTAGAGCTCGCGTGCCAACCTTGCCAATTTCGTTTTGCCGATCACGCCATACTGCACGATCAGGCAGGCGAGCAGCCCCGGCAGCGCGAAACAGTGCAACACGTTGTTGCGAAAGTAGGTGAGCGTTACCGCCGCCGTGGGCTCCGCCAGTACCACGTCGCCCAGCGGATGCGACTTGCGCGTGAGGTAGCCCATGCGCGCGGTGTACGCGATGGCCTCAGCACCTGTGAGTTTCGTGGCTACCGCTTCGGGCGCGGTTTGCGATTGCGAAACCAGATGCAACAAACGCTCGACGATGCTTGCAAGCTGCGCGACATCCGCCGCGTGCTTCGGCGTTGCGAGTAATGCCGTTGCCACCACGGCCACCGGATTCAAATGCACCGCGCCGTTGATGCGCTCGGCAATTTGGCGCGACACTTCGGTCAGCGCACGCCGCCGCAACGACTTGTCGGCGAGCCAATCGTCCATGTCCTTGGCACTCTCGGCATCGAGCAATTCACCCAACGCGATAGGTCTCGCAAAGCTTACGCCGACCGCGCCATAACGCTCGCGGCGCAAATCGCGGATGGCGGTGATCAGGCCGAAGATCGATTCCTTTTTCTTCGCTGCGCCCGCCAATTCTTCGGTGTAGCTGCCGCCCTCGAACAGTTTTTCGTAACCGATGTAGACCGGAATAAACAGCAACGGTCGTGAGTGTTCACGCAGATAACTCTGTACCGTCATCGAGATCAATCCCGCTTTCGGCGGCAACAATCGCCCGGTGCGCGAGCGACCGCCTTCGACGAAATATTCCATCGGAAATCCGCGTTTCAACACGGCGTGAACATAGGCGGCAAACACTTCGCCGTACAGCTCGTCATTTTTAAAAGAGCGTCGCAAAAAAAACGCGCCACCGCGTCGCAGAATGCCGCCGACAATCGGCAGATTCAGATTGGCTCCGGCAGCAATGTGCGGCACGGTCAACCCTATTTTGTGCACCACATACGACAGCAACAGATAGTCGATGTGGCTCCTGTGGCAGGGTACATACACCAGCGTATTGTCTTTGGCCAGTGCCTGCAAACGCTCGACGCCACGCAGATCAACGCCGTCGTAAATTCGGTTCCACAATCGGCCGAGGAGCCGCTCCATGAAACGCACCAGCACGTATGAATAATCAGCGGCGATCTCGCGACCAATGCCGTCCGCTCGCGCTTCGACTTTGGCGAGCGTGGTCTTCTTGTCATCGACTTCACGAAGGATCGCTTCACGCACGCGCGGCTCGCGCATCATGCTGTCAATCAGCGTGCGTCGATGCGACAGATCAGGCCCAATTGCCGCCTCGCGCTCAGTGCGAAATTCCGTGCGCAGCAGTCGCGCCGCACGACGAACAATGCGCTCGCCATCGAGCCCCTCAATTTGCGCGATATTGATCAGTTTGGCGAGCGAAATCGCCTCGCCAAACTTGGCCACCACTGAGCGACGAAAGAAGATCATCGCGAATAGTTGTTTCAGTCGCGAGCGGCCACCCCAGCCTTCTGCAGCCCACAGTCGCAGCCAGCGCAAACCGCGCCACTTCGAACCTTCGCGCTCTTCACGCTCTGGTGTGCGGCCCCAAAAAATGTTCACCGGAATCAGTTGTACATCGGTCATACGACCTTCGGCAACCGCATCCACCAATCGCGTCAAACGTTGCGCAGAAACACCACTGCGATCCTCATGCAGTGCGAAGAACGCATGACGCTCGGGACGAGCGTCGACGGTCTGCGGCGTATTGAGCGGCGCATGCGATTTCGGAATGCCATGGCTTCGCGTCAACTCGTCAAGCAACGCGCTGTTGGTTAACGACGGACGCGGCAACACGTAGCAGACCGATGCCGTCGGCTCAATCGCTAACGGTTGCGGAAAGACTTGCACGCGCACCCACAGCGTTAGTGCGCGCCGCACCAGCGACTGAAGCCAGCGTTGCGGCATTTCCCAGAGCACGGTGCTGTTCATGGGAATGAACTCATAGACGCATTCCCCAATTGGTTGTTCCTGCGAAGGCAGAAACCCAGTGACTTCACGTGTCCAGCCCGCTCACATAGTGCGACGAAAGACGCTGGGCCCCTGCCTTCGCAGGGGCGACGAAAAGTGGCTGTCTTTTTCATGAGAACTCGCGCGCACTGGCGATTAGCATCGTTGCCTGCTCAATCGCATCCGCTGAGTCGCATTCAACCACGTCGCCATCAAAACTACGCAACCACGTGATTTGTCGCTTAGCGAGTTGCCGCGTGGCGAACAGCGCGCGGTCGAACATTTCGGCTTTCGGCGCTCGGCCCTCGAGTACATCCAGCACTTGCCGATAGCCGACGCAGCGCATCGAAGGCATGCTGGCACTCAAGGCGTATCTGTTACGAAGTAATTCAACTTCCGCCACAAAATCCTGCGCAAACATCGCATCGAGTCGATCCGCGCAACGCGTGTGCAGCCACGCGCGATCAGCAGGAAGCCAGCAGAGCACTACGCTTTGCAGGCCTGCCAATGCGGGCTTGCGCTGGCCTTGCAGCGCCGACAGCGGAGTGCCCGCAATCATCCACACTTCCAGCGCGCGCTCGATACGCTGGGTGTCAGTTGAAGGCAAACGACTGGCAGTGGCGGGATCCACGTTCATCAATTCAGCGTGTAGCGACTCAATACCATCACGCTCCCGACGCGTGGCCAACTCAGCACGAATCGCAGCGTCTGCCGGTGGCACGTCACTCATACCGTTGACCAACATATTCGCGTACATCATGGTGCCGCCGACCAAGAGCGGCATGCGACCGCGCGAATAAATGTCGGCAATCGCAGCCTGACAATCAGTGACGAAACGCGCGACGGAATAGCTCTCAGTGGGGTCAATCAAGTCGATCAGATGATGCGGCACTTGCGCCTGCTCTGCGGCGCTCGGCTTGGCGGTACCGATATTCATGTCGCGGTAAACGAGCGCGGAATCGATGCTGATGATTTCTGCGTTGAATCGCTCGGCGAGCTGCATCGCTGCAGCGCTTTTGCCAGATGCTGTCGGCCCCACCAGCAAAACGACGGGGGTCGCCATCAACGACCGCGCATAAACAACGCGTCCAGTTCTTTGAGCGTCAGGTGGTACCACGTAGGTCGCCCGTGATTGCACGAGCCTGCGCGAACGGTTGCTTCCATCTCGCGAAGCAGGGCATTCATTTCGGTGACAGTCAGCGGGCGATTGGCGCGCACGGCGGCGTGGCAGGCCATGGTCGAGAGCAATTCGTCACGGCGCGATTCAATCATGGCGCTCACGCCCAAGTCATCGAGTTCGGCGAGCACGCTGTGCAACAACGCCTCGGGTGCAGCGTCCGCGAGCAATGTGGGCACGCTGCGCAACGTTAATGCACGCTGGCCAACGACGCTTACATCAAAGCCCAATTGCTGCAAGGCTTCGCGATGCGTTTCAGCGGAGCCGACTTCTTTTTCTGTGGCGTTGATCACGCTTGGGATTAGCAAGCGTTGCGTAGCAACCGCTTCGGTCACTTGCGATTTCAAGCCTTCATAAACGATACGTTCATGCGCGGCATGCATGTCGATCAATACCAACCCCGCTGCGTTTTGCGCAAGGATGTAGACGCCGTGCAATTGCGCGAGTGCAAAGCCGAGCGGGAATTCGGTGGCGGGCAAGGGCTTGGTCGCTGACGTTGCTGTTTCAGCTTGTGGCGCGAAAAAGTACTGTCCCAACCGTTCCGATACGCCCAACGCAGGCCGCGCGTGATGGGGCGGATACGCGGCAAACGACGACTGCGTTGGCGTGGATTCACCGACGGGCAAAGCAATCGGCGACTCAACAACTACCCGATCCCCAAACAATTTCTGCGCCGCCGACACGGCTGGCTGCGTCGCCGCATTGCCACTCATCGCGCGATCCACCGCGCGCCGCACAAACTGATGCACGGCCTGCGATTCGCGAAAGCGCACCTCGGTTTTCGCCGGATGCACGTTCACGTCCACTGCACGCGGATCAAGAGAGAGTTTCAACACAAAACTCGGTGACGCGCCGCCATGCATCTGGTCGCGCAGAGCGTCACGAATCGCGTGCAGCACCACCTTGTCGCGCACCCAGCGCCCGTTGACGAACAAATGCTGTGTGTCGCGATTGGGCACGGCGCTATTCGGCTTAAGCACAAAGCCTTCAATGGCGAGCAAACCGGCATCGGCGCTTATCGCTGTGGCGGCTTTCAACCACTCCGCGCCCAACACCGCTGCAACGCGTGCTGGCCACGTCTGCGCCGGCCAGCGATGCACGGCGCGACTGTTGTGCGTGAGCTGCAACGCGATGTCGCTGCGGGCGAGGCCCAGCCTGCGCACGGCATCGAGACAATGCGCGTATTCGGTCGCCTCCGACTTCAAAAAACGCCGCCGTGCGGGCGTGTTGAAAAACAATTCGGCAACGGTCACAGTCGTGCCAAGCCGCGCACTCACCGGTTCTGATGGCTCGTTTTGCCCGCCCTCCGTTTTCAGCCGAAACGCACTCGGCGCGCCGTGCGGTCGGCTGGTAATCGACAGTCGAGCCACCGATGCGATGGAGGCCAACGCTTCGCCGCGAAAGCCGAAACTGGTCACTGATTCCAAGTCGTCGAACGACGCGATCTTGGAAGTCGCGTGCCGCGCTATCGCCAGTGGTAATTCCGCAACATGGATACCGCGTCCGTCGTCGGTCACCTGCATCAGCGCCGTGCCGCCGCCTGCCAGCTCCACCTCGATGGCGCGCGCGCCGCCATCCACGGCGTTTTCAAGCAATTCTTTGAGTGCCGCAGCGGGACGTTCGATAACCTCGCCCGCAGCAATTTGATTGACCAGATGATCGGGTAAGGTCAGGATTTGTCGGGGTTCGGCGACACTCAGAATAGTCTCTAATGCGCCAACCGGCGCGGGCTCTGGCACAATCGCAATGGCTAGAGCTGAGTTGCCCGTCGAGGCGACGTTTAAGACATTTAAAGGAGCGGGCGCATTCACGCGTTCGATTGTATGCGGCTGATTTTTACGTCTGCGTTTGTTGCTGGCTTGTCCTTCATGCCAACCACGTCGAGCGTCGCGCAACCGCTTGCGCCGAATTTGCCGCACAATGCATCGTTATCTGTACTGCTTCCGCCCGCTGCGATGAAAACCGAGGGCGTACCGCCGATCGCGCAATCGCTGGCACAGGAAATCGCGCCGTACGGCGACTTCGCGGCAACCCGCTTCGTCGGCTGGCATCCGGTTGAGCAGGACATGCTGATCCTGCGCCGTGCGGGCAATACCAATCAGCTGTTCCTGCAAGCCGATCCGATGGGTAAGCCCGTGCAGTTGACCAGGGGGCGCGAGCCGGTCCGCGACGCGAGCTTTGAGCCGAAACGGGGCGACTACATCCTGTTTGCACGTGACGTCGGCGGCGATGAGGCCACGCAGATTTATCGCCTTGATCCGAGAACACAGTCTGAGACACAAATCACACCGGGCGGTGAACTGCACGGGCTGGGGCCGTGGAACACCGCACAGGACAAAGTGATCATCACTGCGCGCGCGCTGGATCGCAGCGCTACTGGCGGCAAGCGTGAGCAGGCCAGCGTGGACGTCTATGCGATTGATCCGCTGCAACCGGAGGCGCGCTACAAGCTGGCCAGTCTGAACGGCGCGGGCTGGCGGGTGGTGCGCTGGTTTGACCGGGAAAACCGCGTGATCCTCAGTGAATATCAATCATCGACGTCAAGCAAGCTGTGGTCGCTTGATCTGGCGACGGGCAAACGCAGCGAAATTGGCGACGGTGAAGCAGCCGTTGATGACAATTCGGAGCGCTGGCTGTATCGCAAAAAATTTGATGGTGACTTCGGCAAGCTTTCGCGCGTTGACCTGAAAAGCGGCGAGCGGCAGTGGGTCACCAAGGACATCGAGTACGACGTCGACAGCTGGTCGATCGCCCGTAGCGGCAAGCGCGTAGCCGTGCTCGCCAACGCCAATGGCAATGCGCAACTCAAACTGTTCGACGCCGACCTGAAAGCGCTGCCAGTGCCAGCGCTGCCGCCGGGGCTGATCACGTCAGCGAGCTGGCACAAAAATAGTCGCGACCTCGCGCTCGCTATCGAGTCAGCGGAATCACCGGGTGAGGTGTTTTCGCTTGATGCGGACAGCGGTCTGGTCACGCGCTGGACGCAGCACCCCGTCGTTGCCGCCGTCAAGCGTCCCTTCGCGGAGGCCGAGCCGATCAGCTGGCGCAGCTTTGATGGCATGAACATTTCGGGCTTTCTGCATCGCCCGAATGCGAAAAATTTTCTGGGTAAACGTCCGGTCATCATTTCGATTCATGGCGGCCCAGCGAGCCAGGTGCGGCCGGGCTTTCGCGGCCGAAGCAACTACTGGATCAACGAGCGCGGCTATGCGCTGATCTACCCGAACGTGCGTGGTTCCGCAGGGTTTGGTAAACGTTTTCTTGAGGCCGACAACAACAAAAAACGCGAAGATTCGGTGAAGGATATCGGCGCGCTGCTCGACTGGATCCAGACGCAGCCGGATCTCGATGCAAGCCGCGTTGCGGTGATGGGTGGCAGCTACGGTGGCTACATGGTGCTGGCCGCGAGCGTGATGTACGGCAACCGTCTGGCTGCAGCGTTCAACTCGGTGGGCATTTCGCATTTTGTAACTTTTTTAGAGAACACCGAAACGTACCGCCGCGATTTGCGGCGCGTGGAGTATGGCGATGAGCGCGACCCCGAGATGCGGAAATTTCTCGAAAGCATTTCGCCGCTGACCCACGCCGATAAAATCCGCGTGCCGCTGATGGTGAGCCACGGAAAAAACGATCCGCGTGTGCCGTACACCGAGGCTGAACAAATTGTGAAGAGAGTGCGCGCCAACGGCTCGCCGGTGTGGTATTTGCTGGCCGAGGACGAAGGTCATGGCTTCGCAAAAAAGGCCAACGCAGACTTTCAGTTTGCCGCGACGACGACGTTTTACGACAAGTATTTGCTGAAGAAAACGCAGTAGATCGAGGCGGTGGCTTAAGCGTGGACTCACAACAAAAGTGTACCGAAGGGCAGCCGTTGACTCACAATCGGTGTGTACCGAAGCAACCCTTTAGGTACACCCATGAGCAAACAAGGAAAGCACGCGTATTTGATGGCGATTTGGTCGTGCTACGCGGACTCGGCGCGCCCACGAAAAGCGGCCATTCTCAACGAATACTGCACCGGCACCGAGCTCGGTCGCAAGTACGTCATCAGTCAACTCGCGCGGCTGCGACGGGCCGATGGAGTTGAGAGTTGTCCACAGGGGCAACCCGAGCGCTCCCCCTTAAGCAGGTCTCGGGGTGCCCCTGTGGACAACGCTCTGGTCTCACGTCAGCGCTCCGGGCGCAAACCCGCCTACGCCGCCGACAGTGCCGTCGTTGCCGCCATTGAATCGATTTGGCGCGCTGCCAACACGCCATGCAGCAAACGGGTCGTCGCCACCTTGCCGCTGTGGTTGAAGCACTACGAGCAGGCCCACGGTGCGCTCTCGGCGGTGAGTCGTTCCCGGGTCAAACGCATCTCCGCCGCAAGCATTGATCGGCTCCTGCGCAGCACCCGCGGGGCCGAGCGCGAAGCTTTGCACGGACTCTGCGGCACCGTGCCTGCCACTGAGTATTTGCGCGGGCTGATCCCGGTGCGCACCCACTTCAAAGGGGTGGATCGGCCCGGCTTCATCGAGGCTGACACCGTGGCCCACTGCGGCGCGAGCATTGCCGGGGAGTTCTTCTGGACGCTCACCTGCACTGATATCTTCTCGGGCTTACTTGAGTGTGCGATGTTCTGGGCAAAGCTTGCCGTCAATGTGGTCGACGCCGTGCAGGGCGCACAGACTCGGCTGGCCTTCAAGCTGCGAGCCTTCGATACCGACAACGGTTCCGAGTTCATCAACTACCCGTTGCAGCAGTACTGCCATAACCAGCGTCCACCGGTCAACTTCACCCGCTCGCGCCCCTACGAGAAGAACGATCAGGCCCACGTCGAGCAGAAGAACTACACGGCGGTGCGCCAGTACTTGAGCTACACCCGCATCGACAACAACGCGCTTCATGAGGCGATCTCGACGCTGTTCACCGGGAGCTGGCGCGACTACGTGAACTTCTTTCTGCCGACCCTGAAGCTCATCAAAAAAGAGTACGTGGGCACGCGCGTGCGAAGAATCTACGAGCCTATCGCGCGAACGCCTTACGAGCGTTTGATTGCTTCTCGCTATGGCGTGAGCAGCAGAACCAAGGCCGCATTAAAAGCGCACTTCTTGATGCTGAACCCATTCGCCCTTAAGCTCGATATCGACGCTAAACTCGCCCATATTCTCAACAACGCCCGGTACACAGAGTCATGAGTCAACGGCTACCCCTTTAGTACGATTATTTGTGAGTCAATGCGCAAGCCACGAACTCGAGCGCATCGAACTCTGGAAGCAGCGTTCTGGGTTGGACTTTCTTGGCGCAGTGCGCTCGCGCAAAGTTGTCGCCTGCATGATTGACAACGGTAGCGATGGCGCTGCGGTCGTGTTTGTTGATTTCTTGGGACGCACAACAGCGTTCCCCGCAGGTCTATTTGCAATTGCCGCAAAATGTGACGCTCCGGTCTTACCCGTGCACGTTAATTGGCACGCGAAGACAGATCGTTTTCGTGTCGTGTTTGGCCCTGCAGTCCTCACGGACTCGACCGAGACGCTCGACGCCAGGACCGCTGTCGGCGCTCAAGCGGTGGCAAATTACTTCTCGGAAGTTGTGGGAAGAAATCCCGGCGATTGGGAGTCTTGGAGAACGCTCGAGTATCGATGGCCAACTGAGCCTGCGCACCGAGGCGCGACATGAATAACCGACGGCAACACGCAAATATCTTGTTAATCGAATTCACGGGTTCGGTTGTCGAGACGAAAGTCGAGGCGCTACTGCACGTTTTGCGCGACACGGGATTGCCGCAAAAGTCGGTCTGCTCGATCATGCTCCGGATCAACAGTAATGGCGGCAGTTTGGGGGCGGCACAGTCATTCGCGGAAGGCTTGCTCATCATGAAGGCAGAACTAGGAGTGCCACTGCGCTGCTTCGTCGGGGAGCAAGCGCTCTCAGCCGCGTTCTATGTCGCTTTGTCGGCAGACCAACTGGTCGTAAATCGTAGTGCGCTGCTTGCTAGTGTCGGGGCCGTTCGCGAGCACTATTCAATCGTAGAGCAGGCAACACGCGTTGGCGTTGATGTACAAACATTCAGTAGCTGCGTCCACAAATCCGCAATGAACCCCTTCAGCAAAGTGACGGTCGATCAAGAAAGCGCCGTTCAAGAAACGCCTGACGAGACCGCTTCCCACTTTATTGAATGGATCAAGCCCCGGCGACCCACTGCGACATTAGGCGCAAGCCAATTGGACGGGTTGTCGTCGATTGTGACTGGTGCCCGATGTATCAACCTGAATCTAGCTGATCGGGAAGGTGGTCTATTCGCAGCGCTTGATCGAGCAGGAAAACTAGGTAATACCGACTCACCAGGTCTCTTGCGTGTCAATCTCGACGAACGAGCTGAGCAGCGCTCGCTACAGCAGCGCATCATTCAATTTGCTTTTGAAAAGGTCTTCGTATGCAAATGAAACTCCTAAACAAAATGGCGCTAGTCGCAGCAGTCACGACAATGGTTTCACACAGTTTCGCGCAGCGCCCATCAAGCGCCGATAGTCGACCTCCAGAGACATTGGAGAGACTGGAGGTTGTTGGTTCGCGAACCGTTGGCGTGTTTACTTATGCGAAGGCATACGCTTATCTGACCAAATTCGCGGCACTTCCCAGCAAATCCAAAATTGACCTCGTGGTCTATCTGCGACCACGTGAAGGCGTGAACATCAAACCGTCAGAAGTTAAATTAAATATCCAAGGCGACACGTATTTGGCTAAGGTCAATATTCGTGACGATTGGCGCCTCCGCATTCCGATGAGTCAGGCTGCCGTGGACGAGGGCGCAGACTTTGTCATAAACCAAGATATTGAAAAGTTTAGACGCCCCGTTCAAATTGAAATTCTCGCTCCTCCCCAAAGTACCGTACCCCTCCGATTCTATTTTGATGCTTTAGACGAAGTCCTAGCGGCAGAGCGCAAACTCATGCTCTTCTTCATGCCGTTGAAAACAACGATCATATTTGTATTTACCGGCAACGTTAAGCCTCGCGCCGAAGTGTTCTGCGAGGGGCAAACTGTGGAAGTGTTTGAGTCCGAGGCGAAGTCGCTTTCAGTGCCCGTCACGCTTGATCAATCGTGGAAACGACGCGAATGCCAGATCAAATTCTCGCCTGCGCCTCCAACCTATTCGATCCCTGTACATGGAAAATGATGAAACAGTCGTCGCGAGCCCCTCACCGGTGGAGGATGTCACACGGCGAGTCGCACTACTCCTACGCGACAATTTCCCGTCTGCAAAAAGCGAATTCAGTGGGGCGGCTAGCTTGCGGGAAATCGGCCTAGATTCGCTGGATGTCGTCGATCTGGTCTGGACTATCGAAACAGAATTCGGTATCAAATTTACAGACGATGAGTTGCAAGCCATAATTTCTCTCGACGCGCTGGCGGAATTAGTCGTCCGTAAATCCGGATCATGAGGCGCGTCGTCGTATCGGGGATCGGGCTCGAATCGCCTATCGGTCGGAATTTGGACTCGGTAGCGGACTGGGTGATGAATCCCCGATCAGCGCTTACTGCGGAAGACTTCGCGCTGAAATCCGGGGTTCAACGCAGAGTGCTTGTGGCGCGCGCTCTGCAACAAACACAGCCGTCGTCCAAGAGCCGGAGTAGTCAACGAGGATCGCAGCGTCTCGCTGGCGATATCTGCAACCCGAACCGCCCTTGGTAACGCGAACTTGTCTTCGACAGAGTTGTCAGAGTTTCGGCAATCAATGTCGGTGTGCGTGGACGCTGGTGCCGGGCCAGTTGGTGCTCTTGAAGCTGCACTGACAAACTGGCACACTGCCAACGTGGGAACTCATCCCTCCACGGTAGTCCGCGGTTTACACAATGGCGTGGCGGCAGAAATCGCAATTCGATACGGTATCCGCGTGCCTGATCGGACATATGCAATGGCTTGCGCCTCGTCGGGTGTTGCCGTCGCGTCGGCCGTGCGGGACATCCGAGCGGGTATGTGCCGAGCTGCGGTTGTTTGCGGGGTAGACGCGCCATTAACAAGACCCATGATTGACGCTTGGCTAGCGATGCGCGTGTACGCATCTGAGCGCGCACCTATCGACGGAGAAGGCGCCGTAGCGTTCCATTCAGCCGCTATCGCACTGGTCTTGCGTTGGCTGAATGTGCGGCGACCCTCGTGATCGAAGAAATCGAATCTGCCAGAGCGCGAGGTCACCAACCGATAGCGGAAATCTTGGGTTGTGGCGAATCTACCGATGCGACTCATCTGACGAATCCCTCACGCGATGGACAAATAGCGGCGACGCGACGCGCGCTTAACGACGCAAGAATCCAACACGATCAGATTGGCTACATAAACGCACATGTCACTGGTACAGTGACGGGGGACGTGGTTGAGGCAGAGTCCATCGCGAGTGTTTTTTCTGACTCGCCAATGGTTAGCTCAACAAAGGCGATGCATGGTCATTCACTTGGCGCTGCGGGTACATTGGAGGCGATTATTGTGATCGCCGCGCTACGGGAGCGCCAAGCACCGCCCACATTCGGTTTAAGCGCAATCGCCCCATGCAGCGCAGTTAGACACATACTCAAACACTCGCGAGAAATCCTGAAAGGCCTCGCGTGCCTGACGAACTCGTTCGCGTTCGGTGGGCACAATGTCTCTCTGGTGCTTCGATCACTGTAGCGTATACACAATCGAGTTGGCGAGAATTCGCGGCATCGAAGCCAACAGGTCAACGCGACAATTTTTAGCCCATCCCGTCGGCCCGAAACGCCCAACCGGTGAAGCGCTTTTCGATGAGCGCGGTGATGGCGTAAAGTGCGATGCCGAGAATGGCCAACGCCATCACGCCCGCGAACACCAGCTCCACGTTGAAACCCGCTTGCGCGGCCAACATCATCTGCCCAAGCCCCGAGTTGGCACCAATTGTTTCCGACACCACTGAGCCGACGAACGCTAAGGTAATCGCCACTTTCAGCGAGCCGAAAAAGTACGGCATGGAGCGGGGGATGCCGACCTTCCTCACGATGTCCCACTTGCTTGCGCCAAGCGCGCGCAGCACGTCTTGCAGCTCGGGTTCAGTCGTTGCGAGACCCGTCGCAACGTTCACCACAATCGGAAAAAACGAGATTAAGAACGCGGTGAGAATGGCCGGAATGGTGCCGATACCAAACCAGATAATCAAGATTGGCACTACCGCCACTTTTGGAATCGCGTTGAACGCAATCATCACCGGATACAGCGCACCGTAGATGAATTTTGACCAACCGATGCCGATGCCGAGCGCAAGCCCGAACACGATGGCAAGGCCGAAACCGAGCAACGTGGTCATCAACGTTTGCAAGCTATTTTGCCAAATGGCGGGCCAGTATTGCACCATCGCTTTGGCGATTGCGGTGGGCGTGGGCAGCACGGTTGGTGGCAGACCAAACACGCGGCACGCGATCTCCCACAACACCAGCAGAACGATGCTGAAAATGAGCGGGGCTAGGATGTTTTCTTTCCAGTTTTTCATGTGGACTCGTCTCAGTATTTAGGGCACTTCTAGAAATTCATTTTTCGGGATGAAATGCGAGGCGCACGGCGCGCAGCAATCTTCATTACCGCCCTGGTACATGAGGATTCTGTTGCGCGCGCAACGCATTGGCACCGGGCAACGCTGCAGTTCGCTCGAACAATGAATTTATAGGAGTGCCCGGTATTAATGGGTCGCCCCTGCGAAGGCAGGAACCCAGCGGCTTTCGGTGGAATGAGCGACCTCGGAGCGCGGGCAAAAGTCACTGGGTTCCTGCCTTCGCAGCAACGACGAAGTGAAGTTCTCCCCCCCGCGGTCAATGTTTACCAATATGCGACCGCAGCTCATGCACCAAATCCTGGAACGGCTTGGTGTAAGTGATTTCCAGATCGCGCGGTCGTGGCAAATCGACGTGTTGCACTTTCACCATCTTGCCGGGACGGTCACTCATCACATACACCGTGTCGGCGAGAAACACCGCCTCACGCAAATCGTGGGTCACGAGCATCGCGGTCACGCCGCGTTTTTGGTGAATGTCTCGCGTGGCGCACCACAGCTCCTCGCGGGTGAACGCATCAAGCGCGCCGAAGGGCTCGTCGAGCATCAAAATTTCGGGCTCGTGAATCAGCGCGCGGCAAATGCTGGTGCGCTGTTGCATGCCGCCAGACAATTGCCACGGAAATTTGTCGGTAAAGCCGCCGAGCCCGACCGACTCCAAAAGCGCTCGCGCTTTTTCGCGATACGCCGCTTTTTCTTTGCCCATGCGTGAGCGGTGCGGCTGCACGATTTCGAGCGGCAGCAACACGTTGTCGACGGCAGTGCGCCACGGCAGTAAATTCGACGCTTGAAAGGCCATGCCGACCTTGCTGATGGGGCCGGTCACCGGTTGACCCTCAATCGTCAATGTGCCTTCGGACGTGGGTTTCAGGCCGCTGATGAGCTTCATCATCGAGCTTTTGCCGCAGCCGGACGGACCGACCACGGCGATGAATTCGCCCTTCTTTATGGTCAAGGTCAAGTTGTCTACGGCCTTGACGGCGTTGGCACCGCTGCCGTAAGTCATGCTCACGTTTTTAAGCTCGACCAATGGTTCGCCCGGTTGTGTCATTTGCGTCTGCCCCGATAATTCTTGTTCTCAAGACGGCACGCAATTTGCGTACCGACCACACCGCCCCGCCACCTATCAATAACAATTTTCGGAGTTTTCATGAACGCAAGACCCCTACTTGCCGCCCTTTTTGCGTGCATCGGCACGTTGGCGAGCCCAGCCAGCGCCCAAACGCCCATCAAATTTGCACTCGATTGGCGCTTTGAAGGCCCCGCCGCGCCCTTTTTTGTAGCGCTAGACAAAGGCTACTACAAGGCCGAAGGTTTGGATGTGACCATCGACACCGGCAACGGCTCGACCGAAGCCATCAACCGCGCGGCCTCCGGCGCATACCAATTCGTGTTCGGCGACATCAACACACTGGTGCGCTTCCGTGACAATCCGGCCAACAAAAAGCTCAAAATGGTGGCGATGATTTACAACGCGCCGCCGTTCGCGATTGTGTCGCTCAAAAAAGGCGGTGTGAATAAGCCGAAAGATCTGGAAGGCAAGACGCTCGGGGCTCCCGCAGCGGATGGCGCGTATGCGCAGTGGCCTGCGTTCGTGAAGAAAAACGGCATTGACGCGAGCAAAGTGAAGATCGAAAACGTGGGCTTTCCGGTGCGTGAGCCGATGCTGGTTGAAGGCAAGGTGGACGCGATCACCGGCTTCTCCTTTTCGTCTTACATGAATCTGCGCGGACGCGGCATTGCGCAGGACGACATCAACGTGATGCTGATGCGCAATTTGGGGCTTGAGCTGTACGGCAACGGCATCATCGTCGACGCTGAATACGCTGCGAAGAATCCGAAAATTGTTCAGGGTTTTGTCCGCGCCACGTTAAAGGGGTGGCAGGACACGTTTGGCGACCAAAAAGGTGCGATTGCCTCGCTGATGAAGCGCAACAATATTTTGAGCGACGGCCAAGAACAGGTGCGCCTGAAAATGGCCATCGACCAAAACGTATTGACACCCGAAGTGCTGGCCAACGGCCTCGGCGGCGTCGATGCGAAGCGACTGACGCGATCCATCGAACAGATTGGCGAAGGCTTCAAGTTCACCAACAAACCCAAGGCTGAGGACATCTTCGATAGTGGCTTTTTGGCACCCAAAGCCGAGCGGATGGTCAGGCAATAGCTTTTCGCTCAATCCACTATTTTAATGGGGTTCGGCCCCATTTTCGTATTTATCGACTTAAGCGGTTATTGATGTTCGGCCCTTACAAAATAAGGGCAAGCGGTAAAAGCCGTTGATTTTGAATGTCAACATCATGCCCGGTAAAATGGCTGCATGAACAAGTTACTCGACATCACCGAATACATGCATCTGGTCGGACGGAGCGCGCGCACGGCGTCTCGCCAAATCACTCGGGCATCGACGGCCACCAAAAACGAGGCGCTGCTCGCGATTGCCGACACGCTGACCAAGCGCGACGCGCACATTCTTGAAGAAAACGCCGCCGACATTCGCGACGCAAAAAAAGCTGATCTCGCCGCGCCGCTGATCGACCGTTTGTCGCTGACATCGAAGTCCATCGCGGCAATGGCCGAAGGCTTGCGTCAGGTCGCGCAATTGCCCGACCCGGTCGGTGAATTAACCGACCTGCGCTCACGTCCATCCGGAATTCAAGTCGGAAAAATGCGCGTGCCGCTCGGCGTCATCGGCATCATTTACGAATCGCGCCCAAACGTGACGGCGGATGCGGCGGGCCTGTGTTTGAAGAGCGGCAACGCGGTGATTTTGCGCGGCGGCTCCGAGGCGGCGCGGTCTAATCAGGCGATTGCGGGTTGCATCGCGGTGGGCCTGAAAGCAGCCAAACTGTCCGAGTCCATCGTGCAAGTCATCGAAACAACGGATCGCGCAGCGGTGGGCCAGATGATCACACTGCCGGAATACATCGACGTCATCATTCCACGCGGCGGCAAAAGCCTGATTCAACGCGTCGCTGCCGAGGCCACCGTGCCGGTCATCAAACACCTCGACGGCAACTGTCATGTGTATGTTGACGAGTATGCCGACATCGAAAAAGCGGTGCGCATTTGCGACAACGCCAAGACGCGCCGCTACGGCGTGTGCGGCGCGATGGAGTCACTGCTGGTTCATGAGGCGCGCATGCACGACGTGCTGCCGCGCATCGCCAAAATCTTCGCTGACAAAGGCGTGGAAATGCGCGGCTGCGAACGCACCCGCAGCGTGCTTGCAGCATTTGACGTGAATGTCGCGACCAAGGAAGACTGGGCGACCGAATATCTGGCACCGATCGTGTCGATAAAAATAGTTGCCGACCTCGATGAAGCCATGATCCACATCGAAGAACACGGCTCGCATCACACCGACGCCATCGTCAGCGAACACTGGAGCCACGCCCAGCGATTCCTGCGCGAAGTGGATTCCGCCAGCGTGATGGTCAACGCTAGCACGCAGTTTGCCGATGGATTCGAGTATGGCCTAGGTGCCGAGATCGGCATTTCCACCGACAAACTGCATGCCCGCGGCCCGGTGGGGCTTGAGGGGTTGACCACGCAGAAATGGGTGGTTTTAGGCGATGGCAGTGTGCGCGGTTAAAGAATCTGCGTTCGTCAATAATTAGCTACTTAAATAGTCCGGCGAAGGAGCCAACCTTAGCGGGCTGTGTCGTTTTTTCGTGCAAACCAAGCAGTGACGAGTCACCAGATTGCTTTATTGACAGCACCCTGTCGTCGACGACCGCTACTTCACCGACTACAACGCGCGCTCCGAGCAGTGTGTCTGTAATGTTCCGTGCTTTTCGGACAATAACAACTGAGTTATGAAAACTAATCGATGCGATGGTTCCACATAGGGCGTCAGCGTTGATTGGCACTGAGATATTGAACTCTCGAAATAACGAATGCACTGGAGTGACATTGGCCCAATGTTCGTGATTGATAACCTGCGTGAGTTGCCCAAAAAATCGGGTCGCAGTGTCTTTGCGAGCGATACCACCTTGATGCGACGGAAAATAGTCGCAACACAAATCCTCCGCTACAAACGCACCTCCGGCGCGGATGTGTGGCCAATAGTGAAGAAACGCCGCAATCACGTCGGCTGGGAAATGTGATCCATCCTCGAAAACAAGGTCAAATTCAGCTGCTGCAGCAAGTACAAAAGCCTTGGTCTGCGCATTGGTTGCATCGCCCACAATCACCGATATTCTCTGGTCGCCATAGGTCAGTTTGCGACAGTCGGGATTGATGTCGCAGCCAACGATGCATTGAATGGCCGGAAAGTATTTCGCCCAAATCTCTAAGCTGCCTCCATTTTGTACGCCGATCTCTAACAATGACCGAACATCGCATCGCAAGTCAGACAATTCACGGTCGTATAGCGTCAAGTAAGAACGCCATTTGTCGCTTACCTTTCCGACGTGATTTTCGTAGAGCGACGCCAAAGTGGGCAACAGCTCTCTATCGCAGTTATGCATGTGGCTAATCTCTCAGTGATGATTGTGACTGTCTGTTCGAGTTAGGTATGGCACAAGCGTAGCGGCTAAACTATTTCGATTAATCCAAAAATGCGATGCAAATATGTCAACTTTTGGGCAACTTTTTTCTAGGGGTGGTCTACCCGTCTCACCAATCATTCATTTTGAACGATGTGCCAAATTTTTTTCCTCAACACGGGTGTCTGGGGCTTTTTTGGACCGCCCTGAGAGCTTACGCGAGGTTTCGCCTATCGGGACCGGGATTGAGGCAATTCAATGGAGCACGACGCCCAGAGCCTCGGCCAACGGCGTATCAACCGAATTGAACATTCAGACGCTCAACCGAGACGGTACCTTTCCGAATGACGCGGGATTTAAGGTTGAGTGGGTCAACGGAGCGGCGACCAGTTATTTGTTGACCGAAGTGGCACAAGCCGTTGTGCCAGTTCCACAGCTCCAAAGCCGTTTCTTTGAATGGGTAGCGCGCGACGAATTCCGCAACGTACTCGATATCGGTGGTCGAGCGAGAAGCGGATTGTTGAGAGCGGCAATGTTTCCGAATAATTTGGTTACGGTACTCGATATCGTTGCTGACGAGGGGGTCGATGTCGTTTGCGACGCTCACCAATTGAGCGCGAAATTCCCGACAGGCAGCTTTGATGCCGTGTTTTCGTCGTTTGCGTATGAACATCTCGTCATGCCATGGAAGGTGGCGATCGAAATAAATCGGGTGTTGCGAGTCGGTGGTATTGGGTTCGTTGCCACGCACCAGACTGTGGGCATGCATGACTCGCCGTGGGACTACTTTCGATTTTCTGACAGCGCTTGGAGAGGCATATTCAATGTCGCAACTGGATTTGAGATTTTGCAAACCGAGATGGCTTCACCTCAATACATTATTCCGATGCATTATGCTGATCGCCACGCAGAGGCCGAAAAGACTGCCGGCTTTGAATTTTCTTCGGTGCTGTTTCGAAAGGTATCGGAGACAAATTTCGACTGGCCGCTTTCTGCGGCAAATGTTGTCACCGACTCTTATCCGACTTAATGTGGACAGCTGTTCTGTTATCAGACACAAGAATCGAACGCATTTTCTTTATGGCCTTCAAGATGCGATAAGAGCGGGTTGACGATGTCCGACAGCCATTCACCGCTCCTCATTGCCGATGGCGACATCGCGACCACACATATCTTCGCGCGGGTAATTCGCGAAGCGTTTGGCACAGTCGAAATTGCCTACCCCGGTACGCTGCAGCAAACAAAGATTGATTCTCGACACGTCATTCTCTCGCGCTTGTGTCTGCCCGAGCTGGCCTGGTTGCCCGCTTATCTGGCAGATCGTGGCATCCCGTACAGCTATTTTCTGGACGACAATTTCTACGAACTGGACAGCCACTACGACGTGCACAACGGCGCTTTTTTTTCGCATCCTGCGGTGCAGGCGACGCTCGACAAATTTCTGACTGGAGCGGAGCGCATCATCGTCATGTCGCCAACGCTTGCGAGCTACCTCAAAGCGCGTTTTCCAGCGCAGAACATAGCTCAGATTTCCCCGCCGATTGATCTGGCTCTGATTGATCGCCATCGATCTGCAGCAGCGTTCACCACCGCGAGAAAACTGCGGATCGGCTACCCGTCGACGCGTCGACCAAATGTCGCCGAGCTGCTCGCAAGTGTGGTCTTGCGCACACTGGATCGACACCACGACGACGTTGAGTTTGAGTTTATGGGCTGGATGCCAGACGCCCTTCGCGGTGTGCTTGGGGTGACGTTTCTGCCCGAGGTAAAGGGCTACGAAAACTATCTGGATGCGGTGCAGCAGCGTGGCTGGAGTCTTGCTCTCGCGCCAATGATGAACTCGTTGTTTGAAAACTGCAAAACCAATCTGAAGTATCGTGAGTATGCCGCGTTTGGTGTGCCCGGCATATACAGCGACGTGCCGTTGTACTCGTCCAGCGTGCGGCATGAGCAAACGGGGCTACTTGCCGATAATTCGGTCGACGCATGGCTTGTCGCGCTCGAGCAGGCGATCAGTCGTCCTGCCCTACGTGCCAGCATTGTCGAAGCGGCGCGTAGCGACGTCGAAAATCACTATGCACAGCCGCTGGTAGCGCAGCAGTTGCGCCGATGCCTCGGCAGCTACGAGACCGCACGACATGGCCAATGAAAAACGAAATACCGGTGAGTCGATCCGTGCCCCATTCAGCCGCACCGCACCGTGCCCCTGCGGCAGCGGTCGTCGCTACAAAGATTGTCATGGGTCGTTGTCCTCGCTGGCTGCAACATCTGACACCGGCGCTCTCGCTCATCAGCTCGCGCTGCAAGCGCTCAACGCCCAGCAGCGTCAGGATTTGACACAGGCCAAAGCGCTGTATCAGCAGGCGTTGAAGCTTGATCCCGATCATGCCGATGCGCTGCACATGCTGGGCGTAGTTCACTACGAACTCGGCGACGCGGTCGCCGCAGTGCCGATGATCATGCGCGCGCTAGACCTGACCGGGTGGACGCCGTTCGCCATGCGCAACAACCTCGGTCTGGCTCTGGCCAGACTTTCGCTTCAGGAGGGCACACAACAACAGCATGGGCTTACGGACAAAGGTCGCGGATATCGCGCTCGTCTGGCCGCTGTTCAGGCGCATAGGACAGTCGATCCATCGCCCACCGTAAGCGTGGTCGTGCCGAGCTATAACCATTCAGCGTATCTGCGTCAGGCGTTGGAGTCGGTCTATGCGCAGACCTATCGTCAGATCGAATTGATCGTGATCGATGATGGTTCAACGGACGGCAGTGCCGCCATCGCCCGCGAAACTCTGCGCCACTGCCCATTCCCGCATGAGTTCGTGGCGCGCGACAATCGCGGCGCACACGCGACGCTCAACGAGGCGATTGGCCTGTCAAGCGGGGCGTACATCAACCCCCTCAACTCAGACGATGCATTTGCGCCAACGCGCATTGCGGCAATGATGGCGACTTTGCTGCGTCACGACGCAGCTCTCGTGTTCAGCAACATCGACTGGATCGACGCCCACTCGACGGTGATTGATCCGTTTGCCGATGGACGCGTCTATTCGCAGATGTGCAAGCAGTCAAATATCCCGTTCCATGAAACAGTTGGCCATGCCTTTTTGACGGACAACGTTGCCATAACTACTGGCAATCTCCTGTTCAGTCGCGCTTTGTTCTGCGAACTGGGCGGTTTTCGCGATTTTCGCAGCAACCACGATTGGGACTTTTGCTTGCGCGCACTGTGGCGCACGGAACCCGTTCACGTCGACGAATCGCTCTATCGCTATCGCTTTCACGAAACCAACACAATTTCGCAAAATCAGGAAAAGAATTGGACGGAGGCGCTGCTGATTCATGGTGAGTATCTTGTTCGCGCGTTTGATCGCGAAAATTCCGGATGTGAGTACACGCCCAATGTTGCGCGTTGGGGGAACCGGTTTGTCACTCACGTACTCGGCAAGGGGCTGTCGGGCGCGTTGCCGCGCGATATTCTCAGAGCCTACGCCAATTCGCTGGTGACGGGACGCACTCACGAACGTGCTGGCCCCCCCGTGAATTGACCGGCGCGGACGTGCAACGGGCTCGTCCGCGTAATCAAAGCGTTGCCGCAATTTTACGAACCGCGCGCAGGGTTGGTGAGAGCTATGGCCGCTGACACGAACGCGGCTGGCGCTCGCGTGGCTATCTGGTGGCGTAGCCGCGTTGTCAGCAGGTCAACCACGTGGCTGCGCGCGTAAACCTCAATTGCGCGCTCACGCGCGCGCAGAGCAATCGCCTGACACTCACTGTCGTGATCATGGCACCAAGCGAGTTTCGCCGCGATATCCGAGCAATCATTGGCCACCGGAACGTAGTGAATCCAAGGTGAGAATTGATCCGGAAAGAAACTCGCCCACGGCGAGGCAATGGCGAGCACCGTGGAGCCGCTGATCATTTTCCACGCCCATGCGTCCCACGTGCGAACAAATCCATCAACGTCAGCGATGTAGCGATAACTTAGTTGCTCAGCTTTGGAGAACGGATCGCCAAGGAAGACGTCGATACCGAGACTCTGCGCTGTAACGGTCTGTCTGAACAGGCGTCGGGGGTGCATTTTTGGATCATCGGTTGGTACGAAGAGATTGGTGCTTTCCCCTTGATCGGCCGCCGCAAGTACACCTCGGCGCTTCTTCTGAGCCCACGGCACCCGCAGCTCGTCAATTTCAGCGAACAGGTCGCGATAAAAATTGCGCGTCAGGTAGTAGGCGTCGGGCAATACGAACGCGCTCGGATCTCCCATGTGTGCGCCGAAGCAGGCTAGCCAATGCTGGTTCGGACTTAGAACAGGTATTTCACCGGGCGCGCCGCGCCACTCTAGTGAACCGTTCAGATTCGGAGGCATTACCCATTGATAATGCGGCGAATAGACGTTGCGCTCTCGCCAGCCATCATAGATGCAAAATGGAAACCAAATCGATTGAAGATTCAATGCGGGCAGCACGTCGGCGGCCAGCAAGCGCAGTAACTTTTCGATGCTGCGACCGCGAAACATTTGACTCATGTGCGACATCTGCTGCGCGCTCAATGAGTCGGGCGCGCAGTACCAGCGCTGCTTGTCTTTGCGCCATCCCAGCAGGCAAATGTTTTGCGGCAGCGAGGTGATACGGCAGGTAAACATGCGTTCGAACGCGCGAACTGAAACGTGACGTAGGCTCTCCGTTGGTTGGGCGGGGGGGCCCAGTGACACTCGAAAGCTTGTCGATGGTGTTGGGTGATCGCTGAATTTGCTCATGCACGGCCTGCGGATTGAAAGGCGATACGCTCACGAAAGTGTGTGAGCGTCGGTTTCAACCTTTCGGCGTTAGCAAGGTGGCAAAGACACCGATGCAAACCGATAAATCTAGCAACGCGGGTAGCAGGAAGCATGTACCGAATCCGCGCTGACGCGACGACATTCTCGACGATAGGGCTCATGAATTAAAGGCGGAAGATCGGAGGTGCTGATGCATGATGGCGCGCCGCCTGACGTAGCGTCTTGCGGCTAAATTGAAGGGCGACACGGGCGCGTGGGAAAATGAGAAGATGCATTTTTCCAAGTATCACGCGCTGGGCAACGACTATCTCGTTGTTGATCCAAAATATTGGCCCGCCGAATTTTCTCGCGACAAAGTCATCCGCATCTGTCACCGCAATTTCGGTGTTGGTTCCGACGGCATTTTGTGGGGGCCGTTGCCTGCTGCGGGCGGCGCGCCTTTTTCGTTGCGCATTTTTAATCCAGATGGCAGTGAGGCGCAGAAAAGTGGCAATGGGTTGCGCATCTTTTGTCGCTACTTGTTTGATCGTGGGCTGGTGAAGCATGCGCCGTTCAAGGTGTATACGCTAGGTGGCGTGGTTGAGGCGACGGTTGATGCGGGTGGTCACTGCATCACCATTGAGATGGGGTGCGTGAGTTTTGACTCGACGCGAATTCCTGTGGCGGGCACGGCGCGTGAGGTGATTCGCGAGACATTGACGGTGGGGGGCGAAACGTTGACATTCAGCAGCGCGACCATCGGCAATCCGCATTGCGTGGTTGAGCGCCCCGCGACCAGCGTGGCCGACGTGCATCGACTCGGGCCGTTGATTGAGACGCATGGCTTGTTTCCTGAGCGTACCAATGTGCAGTTTTTGACGGTTCGAGACCGCAGTAATATCGCCATCGAAATCTGGGAGCGTGGCGCGGGCTATACGCTGGCGTCGGGCTCCAGTTCCAGCGCAGCAGCTGCGGTCGCGTATCGACTGGGACGGGTCGACAAAGTGGTCACCGTGCACATGCCGGGCGGTACCATTGAAATAAAAATTGGCGACAACTACGCGATCACGATGACCGGGCCGGTGATTAAAGTCGCCGACGGCGTGCTCGCAGCTGAAGTGTTTAGTGAATGGAGCGTAGTGAATGAGTGAATCTGATGCAGTCACCGGCAGTGATGTCGCAGCGTGGCTCAAGGCCAATCCTGACTTTTTTATGGATCACGCCGATGTGTTTTCCGCAATGCGTATTCCGCACCCGCAAGGGGGGCATGCCATTTCGATGGTGGAGCGGCAACTGATCAGCCTTCGTGAGCGCAATACCCAGCTTGAAAAGCAACTGTCGGAATTGATCGGTTATGGGCAACACAATGACGGCTTGATCGAAAAATTGCATCGCCTAACGCTGGCGCTTTTGCGCGCGCCCAATGCGGAGGTGACGCTCGATGTGGTCAACGAAAGTATGCGTTCGAACTTCGCGATTCCGTATTCGGTAGTGCGTTGGTGGGGCGTGCAAATTGCCGACACCGCAATTGAGGCGTCAACGGTTTGCTCGGCTGAGTTTCGCAGCTACATCGCGGGGCTGGATCGTCCCTATGTGGGGCCGAACGCGGCGCATGAGTCACGCGATTGGCTCGGCGATGCGGCAATTCAGTCACGGTCGTTTGCCTACGTGCCGCTGGCCGATGGCGCAGTATCGGGCGTGTTGATGCTCGCCTCTGAGGATGGCGGGCGCTTCACGCCGGACATGGCCACCGATGTACTCACTCGGCTGGCGCATCTCACCAGTGCAGCTCTAGCGCGGTTTGCCACGCGTGGCTTTGAGCCGCGCTTCGCGTAACGCAACGATCAGTTCGGTCTGATGGACAATCGGGCGGCGCTCACGGCATTCGGCGAGAGCCTTGCTGCCCGTGGCTCGCCGCAAACGCAGGCGCGCTATTTGCGCGCGTGCGAAAGCTTGATCACGACAGTGGGCGACACACCGCTCGCGCACATCAAGCGGCACGATTTGCAACGCGCGTTGGCAAAACTGCATGCACAAGGTTTGTCACCGCGAACGCTTGCGGTCACGCTATCGGCGTGGCGGGCGTGGTATCGCTACTTGAGCAAGTCCGACGCGGCAGTCAGCTCGACGGTGTTCGTCGGGATCAAAGCGCCAAAAGCGGCAAAGCGATTGCCCAATGCGCTCACTGAAACGGAAGCCGTGCAACTGGTGACTGCACCTGATGAACATACTTCGAAACAATCCGCGTGGATCGCCACGCGCGATCAGGCAATGTTCGAGGTGTTGTACGGCTGCGGCATTCGCGTGGGCGAGTTGATCGGCATTGATCTGGCCGACGTTGACCTTGCTAACCATGAACTGCGCGTGTTCGGCAAAGGCCGCAAGGAGCGCGTTGTGCCGCTCGGCGGGCCTGCCTGCGCTGCGATGAAATCGTGGCTGACGCTGCGCGCCACCGCTAAGCGTGTAATTGATACCAACGCTGCCTTTCTTGGCGCGCGCTTTGAGCGCGTTGCAGCGCCTATCGTGCGCAAGGCGCTCAAATCGCGCGCGTTGCAGCAGGGCATTTCATCAAACGTTTATCCGCATCGCTTGCGCCATTCGTTTGCCTCCCATGTGCTGCAAAGCTCCGGCGATTTGCGGGCGGTGCAAGAGCTCATGGGCCATGCGAGCATCGCGTCTACGCAGGTCTACACTCATCTCGATTTTCAGCATTTGGCGAAGGTTTACGACCAAGCCCATCCGCGCGCGCGAGCGCGGAAAAAGCAGGGCTAAAGGCTTGTCGCTGAACGACGCAATCTCATCCGCTTCAACCGTGCGACGACCGGTCGCAACCACAGGAAGTTGACCAACCAGTAACCGGTCACGGCAAACCCTAGCGCCATCACCGGCAAGCCAACCACAATAGGCCAGCCGAGGGATTGCACCCATGCATACATCGCGCTGATCCACTCTGCACTGCCGATGGTTGCGTCGCCGAACGGCGGCAGCGTGTAGCTGCCGGGCAGCAGGCGTTCACCGATGTGAAATGCCGCGATGTACAGGGGAATGATGGTGATCGGATTGGTGTAGAAGGTCGCTACGACGCCAGCCACCACATTTGCGCGCAGCACCGAGCAGGCGACGATGGTGGCTGCGACCTGCAGCGGGCCGGGAATCAGGCCACAGAACAGACCCAAGGCCACCCCCATGGCGAGCGGTCGTCGGTTAAACGCGAACAGGTCATGTCGATCAAGCCACGGCTTAGCCCAGGCAAGCCAAGGCCGGTCGAGCTCGGCGAGCACGCGCGGTTCAAGAGAACGAAACCAGCGTTTGATTCGCATGCGCTACTTTTTCTCGCCGCTTTTCTCGCCGCTTTTTTCAATACGCGAGGTGTAGAGTGACGCAATCATCGAGGACGCGATGATGCCCGCCGTGACGCCCAGCGCCACACCAATGTCGATTTTGTACACATCAATCAAGAGCATTTTGCTGCCGATGAAAATGAGCACCAATGCCAAGCCATAGGCAAGCAGGTGAAACCGATCTGCGAGATCGGCGAGCAGAAAGTACAAGGCACGCAGTCCAAGAATCGCGAAGATGTTTGCGGTCAACACGATGAACGGATCATCGGTAATTGCAAAAATTGCTGGGATGGAATCGACGGCAAAAATCACGTCCGTGGTGCCAATCAAAACCAGCACCACAAACAGCGGCGTGTAGTGCTTGACGCCGTCAATCATCATGGACATTTTTTCGCCGTTGAACTGCGTGGTGATCTTCATGCGTTTACGCAGTATGCGCAAAACGGGGTTCAGCGCGATGTCGGGCTCCTTGCCCGCGGCCAGCCACATTTTGAGCCCCGTGAACACCAGAAACGCGCCGAACACATAGAGCAACCAATGAAAGTGCGCGAGCAGCCACGCGCCCATCAGAATCAAAATTGCGCGCAACACGATGGCACCGATGATGCCGATGATGAGCGCCCGCTTCTGAAACTCGGGCGGAATCGCGAAGTAACTGAAAATCATCAGGAACACGAAAATATTGTCCACCGACAGGCTTTTCTCCACGAGGTAGCCGGTGATGAACTGCATCGACACTTCATTGGCGACAGTGCGCCCCTGATTGGCGTTGAGATACCACCACAAGAGGGCCACAAACACGAACGCGAGCGAAAACCACAGCAGACTCCAGCTCACGGCCTCTTTGGCGGTCACCTTGTGCGCGCCTTGCTTTTCCATGACCAATAAGTCGATGGCAATTGCTATGACGACGAACATGGCAAAACCCGTCCACATCCACCAAGTTCCAATGGTTTCCACGCTATCTCCTGCTTGATTGTGTCTGACGGGGCGAAACAGCACCCCGGCGTGTTGGATGTGCTAGTACGCGATAAATGACTATGATGGTGAGCAGTGCCATCAAAAACGGAGTGCTGAAAATTTCCAAAGCGAGGGGTGTCCAAAATTTGCGCGCTGCGCGGGCAGACACATGACAACGCTAATTTTTTATCACGCTCGTTGATGCAGCGCTTGAAAAAGCCTTCGCCAGTGTGCCCGCACGCGACAACGCGAGTTAGGGTCAAAAAAGCGAAGGTCTTGCCTGACAATGAGCGATAAACGCCAGCTCATTTGCCCACCGAAGCCGGAGCGCAACGCTGTTTTTGCGAAGCACCCGTATTGACGACATCGGTGTGGGGGCTACTCCCCTTCAACCTTTGCATTCTGTCATCAAGCGGCGGAAACACAATGCAATTTTTATGGCTACTTTTCGTTGCAGCGACCGGTATATGGGGGCTAGCGGGCGGTTGTTAATATTTGCGACTTTATCGATAAACGATGCTTAGCCCGCGTCCATTGGTGCTTACGTACAAAAGCTATTAAATACCTTATAACAACACTCACAGTTTCTTTAAGCCCTAAATTTGCTGTTTTTCGTTTGCTAAAACAGATTGCCGCGTACATGCACCGTCGCATATTCATGCCCAATCGTCCGCCTCGTGTACGCTGTATATCCGGTTGGGATTCAGGCCACCCGCCCTCCTGACAGAAAAAGGATAACGCATTGTGGGTTTGCAAGAAGACTTGGGCGAGACGAGTGATACTGATGATGCGCCCGCCGTTCGGCGCGACCCGAAAACGCAGGATCCGCGTCACTGGAAGGACGACGGCTGGTCGGCACGCATCATCAAAAATGAGGACGACGACGGTTGGGCCGTTGAGATGACCAGGGACGGCGCGCGCGAGCCCGCGCTGATCGGGCCATGGACGATGGGGCGCAACAAAAAAGACCCGAAGCCGCTCGACACCAGCGCGTTTCACACGCTGGTGAAAACCGCCACCGAATTTGTCAGCCGTAGCGAGCAGCAACGCCATGCGACGTTGAACAAAGAAGTGCGCGTCAACGCCCGAATTGACGACGTTGCCACCGATGTTCGCGTGGCGCTTTCCATCATTCCCGATGACGACTTTCCGTACGCGACACTTACCGCCACCAACGCCGCAGGTGAAACGCTCGCTCAGGTGAAAGCGCCGGCAAACTTCAAGCTCAGCACAAACAGCGCCGTAGCATGGATCGAAGGCGGATTGCGCACGCCGGGTTGATTAGGCTTCAGCGCGTTTCGGTTGAACCCATAAATCGCTTGAGTCGCGCTGGGCTTTGCATAGAATCAAAGCAAATACCCACTCACCTCCCTCGCATCTTCGTAACGGCCCGCCTAATGCCCCTCACCGCTGCCACCGCCGCAGACCGCGCGCAAATTCTGTCTGACGCGCTGCCGTACATCCGCCGGTTTCACGACAAAACCTTGGTCATCAAATACGGTGGCAACGCGATGACTGACCCGCTCCTGAAGAAGAGTTTTGCCTTTGACGTGGTGATGCTCAAACTGGTGGGCATGAACCCGGTGGTGGTGCATGGCGGTGGCCCGCAAATCAATGAAATGCTGGGTAAAACGGGCAAAAAAGGCACCTTCATTCAGGGCATGCGCGTCACCGATGACGAGACGCTGTATGTGGTCGAAGCGGTGCTCGGTGAGCTCAATCAGGAGATCGTCGGCCTCATCAATCAAGCGGGCGGCAACGCGGTCGGTTTGAATGGGCAGGACGCGGGGTTTATTCGCGCAAAAAAGTTGCTGGTTGAGAGTGAAACTGAAAAAGGCAAGATGCTCGACATTGGTTTTGTCGGCGACATCTATCACATCGACCCGACGCTGATCATGCATCTCGACAAAGCGGATTTCATCCCCGTCGTCGCACCGATTGGCGTCGGTGCGGATGGGCAGGCATACAACATCAACGCCGACCTTGTTGCCAGCGAATTGGCGCAAACGCTCAAAGCCGAAAAGCTCGTGTTGATGACCAACACACCGGGCGTGCTCGACAAGAGCGGCAAGCTGCTGACCGGTCTGACGTACCAAGAGATCAACGCCTTGTTTGAAGACGGCACGATCAGCGGCGGCATGAAGCCCAAAATTCAAGGCGCACTGGATGCTGTGCAGCACGGCGTGAAGACATCGCACATCATTGATGGTCGCGTAGAGCACGCATTGCTGCTTGAGATTTTGACGTCGGAGGGCGTCGGAACGATGATCCGCGCTGAGTGATATGGGCGGCGGAGTAGCGTTGGGGTAAGCAGTGCCGCGCTAATTGGGTTTAGCGTCGACAATCGTTGGTGCCTCGAATCGTAAATTTAGGAACGTAAAAGCACCGCCTTTGCGCGCCATGCGTCGTTGCAAATGCTCACAATAGCTAGCTATTGTTCCGCTTTGCGCCTAGCCTGACACGAAAATTCGGCACTTTTCTTGCCCCAAAATTTACGATCCGAGACACTAGTGACAAAAAAGGGGAGCGATACATGGCCACCAAGCCGGGCGAACGGAAGACACAAATCCTGCAAACGCTGGCGGGTATGCTCGAACAGCCGCAGGGCGAAAAGATCACCACCGCCGCGCTGGCCGCCAAGGTCGGCGTATCCGAAGCCGCGCTGTACCGTCACTTCGCAAGCAAGGCGCAAATGTTTGAAGCGCTCATCGAATTCATTGAAGAGTCCGTGTTTTCGCTGGTCAACCAGATCACCCAAACCGAACGTGATGGTCGTGCGCAAGTGCAGCAAATGGTGTCCATGCTGCTCAACTTCGCGGAGATTAATCCCGGCATGGTGCGCGTGCTAATCGGCGATGCGCTGGTGCATGAAGACGCACGCCTGCAAACCCGCATCAATCAACTGCTCGACCGCATCGAGTCTTCACTCAAGCAGGCGCTACAACTCGTAGTCGCCACTCCGGGCGCGGGCATGCCATCAAGCACACTAGCGAGCGCCCAAGCCAACGCCCTTTGCGCCTTCGTCATCGGCCGCTGGGAGCTATTCGCCAAATCCGGCTTCAAGCGCGCACCCAGCGAGCATTGGGTGGAGCAGAGGGCGTTGTTTCGGTTGTAGGGCATTACTGTAAATCCGTTGGTCGGGCGAATCCATGCAAACCTTCGCTGCAAACGAAGCCAAAACCCGCATCGGCGAATTCATCGACCACTCTCAGCGCGAACCGGTACAGGTCATGCGTCACGAGCGGGTCGTTGGCGTCGTGGTGAGCGCGCAAGCCTGCGAGGCCATTGGCACGCTCTGCCCGAACCGTCTACGCAGCTCCTTGAGAGAGTGCGCCGCCGGTGCCGCGCTTAGCGGCTTAACCGACAAGGGACTTGCGGCGCTGCTCGCCGATGAAAGCTGGCCTTACGTTGCCGGACGCGTATTCGCGAGTCGCCCTCGACACCCCTGTGATTTTGAGCGCCGCGCTCTTCCCAAAAGGCGCGCCCGCGCAACTCGTTGATCGGTTATTCATCCGCGCGCAAATGGTATTCACAGAGCGTACTTTTGCGGAGATGAAAACACGCCGGTGGAAGCCGAAGTTTGACCGCTACATTACGATGGAGTGCAGACAAAGCCTGCTGCACGATAGTGGCGCTACGCCATGTGCTCGATGTCTTTTGGCATGGTTACCCGAGCGTGCATCCCATCCTCATAGACTGAGAATGTCGGTGCCGGAAAGCTCGATTCTGCGAAGGCTCCAACGGGGACAACAATGCTGTCCTCCCTGCCTTCCGCGACGTAGTAGACCGTCACGCCGAAGGTGGGGCAGAAGGTGAACCTAGCCCGTCCGCCCTCGTCTCCAATGCGGACATGGTCTGTGCCCGTTCCGGAGATTTCAACTGCTTGCCGAGCAAATCTGGCTTGCGCTGCAAAGACGCTCCCGGTTCGACGCTGACACGCATAGCAATGGCAGAACGACACCTGGATCGGTTCTCCAGAGACTTTTGCTGTGAGCTGACCGCAAGTGCAAGACGCGATTCGATGTGTCATGGCGACTCCTCGGGTTCGTGGAAAACCGGACACGCAGCGGCGTCAAGCCAGATTGATCTTCGCAATGCGCGTCGCGTGCCGCCCGCCTTCGAATGTTGCGCCTAGGAACGCGTCCACGATATCGATTGCGGTGCCTGTGCCCACGACGCGCGCCCCGATGCAAAGCACGTTGGCGTCGTTGTGCTGGCGAGCCATCCGGGCGCTCAAGGACTCGCTGCACACCACCGCGCGCACCGCAGCGTGTCGATTTGCCGAGATGGACATCCCCACGCCAGTCCCGCATATCAGGATCGCCTGCTCGATTTCACCACCCTCGATGGCACGCCCCACGGCGTGCGCGAAGTCGGGATAGTCACAGGAATCGCTCGTGGTGGTGCCGAAATCGCGCACGACGATGCCCCGCTTCTCAAGCTCCGTCATCAAGGCCCGCTTCAAATCCAGCCCCGCGTGATCGGCGGCTATTCCCAGTGGTTTTGTCATGATCAATTACTCAAAAAATTAGTGCGGTTTGTTTTGTGGATCGCATCTTCATGCCCTGCAAATTACAGCGTTGCGGCCTTTAAAGGCGCGACGACCTTGTAAGTATTGAGGATGATGCCAGACGGAAACGCCTGCGTACTGACAAGCTCGCATGAGCGTTGCGGAGTTCCCTCCGCGAAGAAGCGCTTCCCCGTGCCCAACAACACCGGATAGACGGCCGGCACCACTTCATCCGCATGCCCGTGTTCGAGCAGCGTTGACGTCAGCGTGGAGCTACCCCAGAGAATCAGGTTCGGGCCGTCCTGCGACTTGATGCGACGAATGCCTTCGACGATGTCCGGTCCTAGGCCCTCGAAAGGGCTCCATTCAAGACTTTCCGGACGGTGCGTGGCGACATATTTTGTCGCCGCGTTCAGGCTGTTCGCCATTGGACTGCTCGGCGCTTTGGGCCAGAAGCCCGACCAGATATCGTAGGTGCGACGGCCAAGCGGCGGATCGAAGTTTTCACCCTGCGCAGCCGCGATTGCACTCCGACCCGCAGGGCTCCGATAGGGTGCGGTCCAGTCGCCGTAGGGGAAATCGCCGTCATTGACAGCGTGCTGCATCACGCCGTCCAGCGTAATGTGTTCGAAGATTTTGAGCTTTCTCATCTAAGTCTCCGTGTTTTGGACGGCTTATATCGAGGATCGACATCACGTGATGCGCGTCGTCTGCCTAACGTTTGAGTCAACCCGTGTCACGACGCGGCAAGGGTTTGAAAGAATTGTCAGGCCGCACCTAGTGGCGAGCTATAAACCGCGCACGCGGCATGCGACCAGCAGGAGGCCGAAGCCGAGAATCCAGGACCAAGTGGCAATCGGAGCCGGAAGCTTGAGCACGCCAAAGTGGGCGACCAGCGCGACCAAGAATAGGACGAGTGAAATGACCCAAACTGCCATGGTTGGAGCCTTACCGGAGTTGCGCATATTGTTTCCTTAGATTGTTGAAGTCTGGTGGATGAATCAGCAAACATTGGTGCGTCAGCGAATTCGGCTTACGTAATGTACACCGCAAAATCTATTGATGAATCGGGTCATGCGTTTGTACCGCTTGCCTGCTCGGACATCTGCCCGAGCAGGCAAGCGGCAAGCGGTAAATGACCAACGCCGGTAGCGTCTCACTCAACTGTCACTGATTTCGCAAGATTCCGCGGCTTGTCCACATCCGTCCCTCGCGCAGTCGCTGTGTCACACGCCAGCAATTGCAGCGGCACGACGTGCAGAATCGGCAAGCGTCCGCCGTAGTGTTCCGGCAGGCGAATTGCGTGCAGTCCTTCGCCTGAGCTAATGTGCGAATTCGCATCAGCGAACATGAAGAGCTCGCCGCCGCGCGCGCGGACTTCCTGCAAATTGCTCTTTAGTTTTTCGATCAGCGTGTCGTTTGGCACGACGAATCGGACGGGCATCGAAATTCGAGCCCGAACCCATTAATCCAACGTTGAGTTTTCTCATTTGAGTCGCTTGGGCGCTACGCACGGGCACGCGTTTACTCGCGCGACGGAACGCCGAGGCGGGTGCGAATCCCGAGATCGGTTCAAAAACGGCTTGGACGGTGAGCTTGGCCGGTTGACGTTCTCGCGCGATCCGAAACCCATACTTGCAGAAACGAATTGACACTGGCAAACTAGCGTCGCGTTCAGTCGGATGACTGAACCCGCTGTCCGGTAACCGGCAGCACCATCGGAAGAGCGTGACGCCCCGATGCCCGAACGTAAGCCTTAGCCATCACGGGGACTTTCCAAATCAACTGGGAATTCCGATGGCAAGCAAGACACGCCGTTCCAGTCAAATCGCTTTCAATTGCCAAGATGGCAAGTGTTACTACTGCGGGCTGCGCATGTGGATGCACGGCGCGAGCGGCCCAACCTAGTTGCTATGTACTGCTGAGCAATTGATTGCTCGCAACGAAGGCGGTAATCAGGCGTTCTCGAACATCGTTGCAGCGTGTTGGCACTGCAATCAAACGCGGCACAAACGTAAGAACCCGCCGCCGCGTGAAAGCTATCAAGCCGAGGTGCACAGACGAATCGCTTGCGGAGGTTGGCTACCTAAGCACGTTCGAGTTTGGAGGGGAGTGACGTCGCCAACGGCGAATCCCGCGCGGAATTAGCGACGGGTTATCGAATGGAGATTCAGCATGGCGAGGGCTGGAAATTCGAACCTGACCACTTTACGCCGCGCCCATTACGCCGGACCCCTTACGCCGCTGTGCGTCGCGCCGCTGATTTTTTGCCCGCACGAATCGCTGAAGCTTCTTTCAAGCTAGCCAACAGAAAAATGTTTTATCCATAACTACAAATGCTGGACCAAAGCCCGCAAAATGACTGGGGCGTCAACTTACGCTGTTGCCCGCCAGCCGACGTTGGGCGTGCAGCCTGGGTCGGGTTTACCCCCCCCCGGGGGGGGCACTTTTCCCCACAAACCTGGCTATCAGTTTGTCCAGTTCTGCCGGAATTTTGTCGGGTGGCAGCACGAAATCAACACAGCCCGTTGCTTGCGCGCTAAGGGGCATGCCGCTGACTTCGGCAGAATTGTCCTGAGCAAAGGTTGTTCCCCCTGCTGCCTTGATTCGCTTGCAGCCGTCAGCACCATCACCGTCGTAGCCCGAAAAAACAATGCCGACGGCACGCTCGCCCATCGCTAGCGCGAGTGAGGTGAAAAATATATCTACCTGTGCGTTCCTTCGGGTGCGCGGGGACACGACGATCAATGCGCCATCCTCCATTAAAAGATCTGCATTGCCAGGAATCACATAGACCTGATTGGCCCACATCTTCATTCCAGATGCCGCAAGCGCGACCGTCATCTGTGTATGGCGCGACAAAATCTCTGCCAACTGACTATGGGCGGCGGGGTGAATATGGGAAATAACTGCAAATGCCATCCCTGTGTTGGCTGGCAGCGCATCAAAGAACGCCTTATAGGCGTTAAGGCCCCCGGCTGAGCCGCCAATGCCGACAACGAAGCTGGGGTAAGGTATTCCCATGTATCTGACTCTATCCGATTAATTAAACAGCCTTACTCTTTCCAACTATTTTTTTCTTGGCACTGATGCTTTTGCCAACTTTCTTTTTTTGATCGGCGCCTGCGGTCGCATCAGCCTCCATGGGTAGCAGCTGAATCCCATCATCGCTAAAAATCATTTTTTGAACATCACTTGAATGGCCGGTGCCACGGGATTTGACGATGTAAAGCCCGCGGATCCGTCTTCTACCTTCATTTTCTTCCAATTCCCTGACGACGATCCAGGTGTCAATCAGGGATGAAACCCCGATTTCACCACTGGTGTCATTTTGGGCGGTTGAAGAGACGAGACTCGTGAAAACGCCGGTGATGCCCTTGGACTTCAAGGCGTCAATCATGCGGGTCATCATGGACTGGATTTCCGATGTTTCGGCCTGCCCAATGAGACTTGTCAGGGGATCGATAACGACCGATGTTGGCTTGAAGTCTGCAAGGATCTTGTACAAATCGAGCAGGTGCGTCTCCAGACCAAAAAAGGCAGGTCGGGTAGAAACAATTTTCAACAGTCCTTTTTTTATCCATTTTTCCAGATCGAAACCTACGGAGCGCATGTTTTGAATGAGCTGCCCGGGAGATTCTTCATAAGACAAGTAAAGACACCGTTCGCCACGCTTGCAACTTTCTTCTGCGAAGGCAGCCGCGAGGCTGGTTTTGCCTGTGCCCGCGGTGCCTGAAACGAGTACGGCGCTGCCTCTGGCGTAACCCCCACCCGCGAACAGCTTGTCCAGCGACGCCACACCGGTCGATACTTTCTCGTCGGTACCTGGATGATCGAGTCCTGCCGAAGTGATAGGAATGACGGAAAGCCCATTTTTGTCAATCACAAAGGGATATTCGTTGGTCCCATGGTTTGAGCCACGGTACTTGATGACGCGAATTCTGCGGGTTGAAACTTGTTGCCGCACCCGGTTGTCCAGAAGAATGATGCAATCGGAAATAAACTCCTCAAGACCATGGCGGGTAAATGAGCTTTCGCCTCGCTCGCCGGTAATGACGGCCGTCACCTGCTTGTGCTTGAGCCAGCGGAAAAGCCGCTTTATCTCCAGGCGAAGAATGCCTGTATCCGTAATGCCTGCGAACAGTGACTCAATTGAATCCAGCACCACGCGCTTGGCAGCGATGGAATCAATCGCCAGCTCCAGGCGGATGAACAGTCCTTCAAGATTGAACTCGCCTTTTTCGTGGATATCGTGGCGCTCCAGAAGCACATGCTCAAAGCGAATTTCTTTTTTTAAAACCAGGCCGCGCAAGTCCAGGTTGAGAGAAGCAACGTCCTGATAAATCTCGTCTTCGGATTCTTCAAAGGACATGAAGACGCCCCGCTCCTTGTAATGAATCACTCCATTGACCAAAAAGTCAATTCCCAAAAGAGTTTTGCCAGAGCCGGTGCCTCCACTGATCAAGGTGATCCTGTTTTTCGGTAGCCCGCCTTCGGTAATTTCATCAAAGCCTTTGATGCCAGTAAGACATTTTTTCAGTTGACCGTGATTTGCAACAGGGTTTTCTTTTTTGAGAGTTACAGCCATGTGTGAGCCTTTTTGTATTTTATGACTGGCCAAAATGCATGTTTGATGGACGACATGCTTGGGGGTCAGCCAGTTTTTGCAAGTATCACTGCCAATCGCAAAAAGGTCTGTACGACACCGCACACAGCGCCGTTGGGCGGCCAGATGGCGGGTCTTTCTCTCGTGCGGCGCCGCCGCACTCGCCCGGTTCATGTTGGCAAAACGGCCACCGTTGGCTTGGTCCCACATCCAGACGGTTGGCGGGTGGGTATTCGGTTGTGGCGGTCATGTTTTTGTCCTTCAACGAGCCCCTGGTCGATGCGGGTCCGGTACGAACATGCGCATACTATGCGCAGCATGCCTTTTCAATGGATTCACCATGCGCGCAACTGCTAACCAGCCCGCAACTACGCTGAAGAAACGCGCGGTCAACCTGACGCTCAACGTTGATCTTGTTGAGCAAGCGAAAACATTCAACGGCAATCTTTCGGCCACGATGGAAACCCTGCTTGCTGACTACGTGGCGCAGCAGCAACAGGCGCGCCTGTCCCGTCAGCAGATGGCCGATGCATCCGTTGAATACTGGAACGAAGTGCTTGCCGCTGAGGGTTCGTTTGCCGACGAACACTCAACGCTGTAGTCGAAGCGATGGCCCAGTTCGACGTACACCGCAACAAAGGCGCGCTGCACGCATCGGTGCCCTTCGTTGTCATCGTCCAATCCACACTATTTGACGGCTACCGACGACGTATGGTGGTGCCGCTTCGGCGACGCGCAGCATTGCCAAAACAGCCTGCAATGGCCAGTTCTCGAATGAATCCTGTTTTTCGCATCGAGAAAATCGACGTCATGTTGCATCCGCTCGACATGGCATCCGTTGCCATCGAGCAACTCGGCGAACGCGTTGGCTCTCTGGCCGAACATGGACAGGCGATTTCTGATAGGTTGCATGAACTGCTTACCCGGTCTTGGGACTGAACTCGCAGCGAGCGGGAGCGTGGGCGTGGGCGGGACTGAATCAAACCTGACCATCTGATAGCAAAAGTTTCTGCGACAAATTGACTATCGGCTTTTTATTGAGAAGCTTATTTAATAGGGGCTAACGGCTATTTAATGGTGAAAGTCGATATTTGGCATAAAGCAAGTAGCAGCCCTCGTAAAATAAGCGTTCTAGCAAAAAGCTGTAATCTCGAATTGACAAATCAGCCGGGCGATCAAATGCTGCAATGTAAGACCTGACCCCATGATTGCGAACGTGACCCCATGATTGCGAACGTCTGCGTGGTTGACACGTCAGGTGTGACCGAGGCGAACATCGCCAGCACGGCACCCACAGTGATCACCGACAACAGGCTCGCACCCACTGCCGTCGCGGCCGATTCGGTGCGGGAGAGGATTTGGAAAGTGCGGCTCATGGTGTGCTCCATTCGGTTCTAAAAAAACATCGCGTCGTTGCGATGGAGTGAACTGTATTCATGGGCAAACACGCTGCGAAGGGGCACGCGACGAGTCGCGGGAGAAGCGCGGGAGTTGCAGATTCACGGTGCGACCGGGCGTGACGCACGTTGGCCTTGCCCGCGGTGGCCGGATGATCTAGATGGCGATTGACCGCTGTTCGTCTTTGAGGTTCGAGCCCGACCCCTTTAACAGCCTTTAACTGCCTTCAACTGTTGCTTTGAACCGCCCGTATATTGTGTCGTGATGAGTGTATGGAATCACGGCTTTTAGCGACCAACAGAAAACCACAGAGGTACCTTAAATGAAACGACGAAAACTGCTAATTGGCGGCTTGGCCGCAATGGGTGGAGCAGCTTTGTTCAAGGATTTGTTTGCGCAGCGCCCCGGCCCAGCTGCGCCGGACGCTGCGTCGGTAAAAACGGCAATCGAGCAGTCTAAGGGGCCTGCGCCAAAGGTGGATAAGCTCACACTCAAGCCTGAAGAGTGGAGAATGCGCCTCACCCCGGCGCAGTTCGACGTACTCCGCAAAGAAGGCACCGAACGCCCGTGGACGAGCCCGTTCAACAACGAAAAGCGCAAGGGCATGTTTCATTGCGCCGGCTGTGATCACGTGCTGTTTAGTTCCGAGATGAAGTACGAGAGCGGCACGGGGTGGCCGAGTTTTTTCACCACCCTGCCCGGCGCGTTCGAAAAATCGACGGACTTCAAAATGATCTACCCGCGCACCGAATATCACTGCGCAAAGTGTGGGGGCCATCACGGCCATGTGTTCAACGACGGTCCTTCTCCGACCGGTCAGCGCTGGTGCAACAACGGGGTCGCACTTTTATTTAAGCCAACGGCGTAAACGTGAAATACCATCGTTGGCGGGCACAAGCCGCGCTGAAGTTATGGGCGCTCCTATAAATTCGGATTTTCGGGATGAAGTGCCGAGGTTGCCAACTTCGGCGGCGCGCGCAGCAACAGCAATGTACGCTCCGGTACATGAGGATTGCGAGCACGACGCAACGACGCAATTCGCCCGAAAAACGGATTTATAGGAGTGCCCTTATCAACAAAGTGGGCCGAAGCCCACCTTTCTACGCCATCGATCTTGCTGATCAAAAGTGGTTTCTGAATCTGACGAATGTGGCTCGGGCGATAGCGCCAGCTCTCACCGCGCGCACCTTCGCGACAACAGGCTCGAGGGATAGCGCGTTAAACCGCGCTTGGCGCCGCACGTATAGATATACATTTGATATATAATCCGTGCGAACACACAAAAGTCCCTGGAGCTTTTCACATGACCCCAGCAGCACGCCCGGATCAACTGTTGTTTCGCCTTCGCCCTGCCGACTCTGACGCGGGCATTAGTCGCGAGACGCTCTCACTGCTTGCGGCAACACTGGGCATCAAGGAGACGCAGGTGCTGCACTACGCAGTGCGCCAGCTCGCGCGTGATGTGTTGCCCGCGTACGAGGCGGACGATGGCCCGCTGAGCGCAACGCAGCTTCGCGCCATTCGCAAAGCTGCGCCGCAGGGGCGCAGCAAATCGGTTAAGTCCAGCTTGTTCTAGGACGTGAACCAACGCTCGTGGCCCACGCCTGAGGCCGGTGACATTGTCTGGTGCCATTTTCCCGAGGATCGCAGCATCGAGCCGGGCCCGAAGCCGCGCCCGGCGCTGGTGGTCAAAGTGTTCGACGATGACGCGCCGCGATACGCGGTTCTCATCGCGTACGGCACCAGTCAGAAGACTGATCGCCTGCTCGCGGGCGAATTTCTAATCGCCCCGGTTGATCGCGCCGCCTACAAGCTGGCGGGCCTGAGCTACCCAACTAAATTTAGCTTTAAGCAAACCGTCGAACTGCCCTACAACGAGGAGTGGTTTAAGGTGCCGCCCGCCGCGCCGCATGGGCAAACACCGAAGCTAGGTGTGCTGCACCCGAGTTTGATGCGACGGGCCGGTGCGGCATGGGCGGCCGTGCAAACGTAAGCGGTGGAGAGAACGTCGACGCTGTCCCCTTTGATTTCAAACAGCATATGAAATGTTCCGATAGATCATATGCAGCAAGCGAGAATCCACAGCGGCATTCGGCTGAAATCCTTATCGCATTGGGGCTAACGGCCGAAAATGGCTGAAGTCGAGAATTAGAAAAATGAGCGCTAAGCCCATATTCAATGTGGCTTTCAGCAAAATGCTATTGACTGCGACGGTAAGGAAAAACGGCGATCCGTCCGCAGGATGTACAAATCGCCGCAGCCTTCAAGCCGTGACTGCGCCCCGTTGCTTCGCCTTAATCCGCGCCGCGATTTCCCGTTTGCTCTGCTTCAGCAATACGATTTCGGACGGTGTCAGCATTCTGGGTGCGTTCGAGGTAGCGAGCTTCTGATTGAGTAAGGCAGTCGAAGCCGTGACCGAACCGCTCGTTCCACCAGATTTCAAGTTCTTTTCCATGCTTAGCTCTCAATAAGGCGATTTGTTCAGCTGTTGGCGCAAGCGCCGCAGAGTGAGGTTTTCCGGTCAGCGCGGTGGCCGCAATCACATGACCGCCCGCAGTTTCGATTATCCCTCTTAAATTGGCGAGCGTGCCGCCCTGCCCGACGAAGTCATCCACCATCACGTAATCAGCGCCCGCGACGATTTCTCCAGTAAACGCAGCCTGTCGCGCCAATCGCGAAAAGCCGTCGGCCCCGGTGTGACTAACGACGTTGGTTTGCACGACCGAGCTGTCCACCGGCAAATCGAGCAGTCGCGCCAGTTCATCAGCCAGCGCCTCCGGGATGGCGTTCACACCCTCGCGCTCCAGCGCATGCGCCGAGACCAGCGTCGGGCGACGACTCTCTATCAGACTGCGCAATGCGTCAACCGCATCGACAGACATCGTCGCTTGCACCAATCTCAACGCAGCATCAGCATCGCCACGCTTCGCCGCCCAGTAGTCGAGATGGTTCTTTACGCCGGATTCAGGCGCATGAATAACGACCGACGGAAAGCCGGACTGCCACGGGGTGCGCGGAGGTCGTTGGTCGTACTGAGTGGGCACTTTCGTTACTCGCCCCACACGCGGGCGAGCGTGGTCTGGATTTTTTGCTCGAAGCGGGTGATCAGTTCGCGGTTGCCGTTGACGAGCGCCTGCTCGGCTTCGATTTCGGCGACCATGGCTTGTTGCGTGGCGAGGGGTGGGAGGGCAATCTTCGCCTCGTTGAGGCTTCGAATCGGAAGCTGCGGCTGCGCGGCACCGGAAACGATTGCGTCCTCTGCGCTCACAGTTTTGATGGTGTCTGACCCCATTATTACAGCACTAAACCGAAGTCCGGCTCCTAATTGTGGCCAGTCGATTCCATAGCGGTCGCAACAACGGCGCGACGACGAACCTCTCCAACGATCACGCGTCCGCCGGTCGCTTGATTTTCGCGAATCTTAGCCATCAGCTTCGCGGTGTCACCGCCAACCTCTGCGAGCATTTTTTCGCGAATTTTGTGAATTTCATCCACGACAGGGTCAGTCCACATGGTCGTCTCCTAAAAGTTGAAGAGGCGTTAAAAGCTGCGGGCAATCGAAACCATTTTCAACGCACACCCGTTCGATAGGGCGCATCATCGCGCCGTTTGCAATGTGCCCGAGTTACGCCGGTTCCAAGTTAGCAACACGTCCACACCCAAGACGGCGCACACTGCAATGTGTGAAGCATCAAGAAAAGCCTTCTGCGGCAACGCACTACGGTCAATCAATGCCTGAGCAAGCATTGCAATTTCTAAAGGTGCAGTATCCAGTAATGGAATACCCACCACTGACTCCAACCGCTTCGCTGCGGCCTTCGAATCGCCTGCGCTAATCTCATCCAAAACGAAACGAACTGCGAGATAACGACATCGTAGTTGGCGCGTTGCTCGTCCCACCACTTCAAGGTGGTAGCTTGATGACCAGCCGTGATCACGTCCAAAGCGGGACGATTGGTGAGGTAGCTGATGACTGACGTTTCGACGTAGACGCGGGGTTTCATAGGATGAATTATGCGCCGTCACTTGCGTTAATCGCAGGACGTAGACTGCATTAGCTGTGGAGCGAGTCCCGTACGAAGGCGTCAATGTTGCATTGCAAGACTTGACCCCGCGCTTTGTGTTAGTCCGCTACGAACCGTTCAGCTTGCGGACGCATCGTGTCATCGCGGCAGTATTAATCTAACCGGGCTCGGCTATACGCGATCCCGATCTGCGATCATCCGCGGGGCGGGAACGCCCCTACCAATGCGATGACCCAGTTGAGCGTCAGCGTTGGCATCACGTTGTTATGCGCTGAATTGCCGCCCGCTGGGGCGAGCGCTGCCGGATGCATTTGCACGTCAGGCGTGGCGGCGACATACGGGGCGGTGCCCGGCAAGGGTTGGCCCGGTGAATTACCAACGGGATTTGCGACCAGTGGCGGAATTGGCATGGGGCTTCCGAGGATAGGGTGCCCGTGAGTCGGCATGTTGATCGGCTGCAACGTGACGGTTTTTGAACCGCCCGTTTGCCCCAACGTGTAGTGCTGTAGGCCGGGGCCCTGACCGCCGCTGATGGGTATGGCTCCGCGCAAATCCGGCAACCCGAATGTGGTCGTGCCGTTGCCGCCGTAGCGCGTGCCGATTAGCGAAAACAGCGCCGTGTAATTTGTGATCGGCAGTAGCTGCCCCTCGCACAGCGCAAAGCCTTGCGGTGCAAATGGGTAGGGAACCAGCAACAACTGGCCCACATAGACGTCTGGCACGGAAATTCTCCTTGGGTTCGCTTGACTAAGTCCGGCTCGGGGCGACGCCCTCAAGCGCGATGATCCAGTTGATCACCTGATACGGCTGCTGGTTCGAATGGGGCTCGCCGGTGCCGACGTTGGCCACAACACCCGCATTCATCAGTGCGTCTGGGGGCGTGCCATACAGATTGAAGTTTGCATTGGCATACAGATTTCCAGTGGGTGCGTTGGACGTCGCTGCGGCTGCCGATGCGTTGAGCGGGTGCGTATGGACTGGCATTTCCTCCATCGCAAGCGTGTGGTTCTCCTCGCCGCTTTGTTGGCCTAATGCAAAGCCGCCACCGGTTCCGCCAGCGGCACGCCCTCGCAAATCGGGCAACACGAAAGTAAATTGTCCGTCGCCACCATAAGTCGTGCCGATTAGCTTGAACAGGGTGGGATACGCCGCAATCGACATCGTTTGGCCCGCGCAAATCGCCCACCCTTTCGGCGCAAAGGGAAAGCAAACTGCAAGAATTTGTCCAACATACGGCTCCATCAAGTTTCTCTTTTCCTGGTTTTTGTGCGGCGCTACGAGGCCACGTTCAGACGTGAAAATTAACTGCGTTGTCGCGTCACTGCGCGCGCGGAAACACACCGCTCAGACTGATGATCCAGCTGAGTACCATATAAGGCTGCATGTTGTTGTGCGTCTGACCGCCGCCCATCGGCCCGCAGGCGCTGGCACTCATGGGCGCCGCACTCGGCGCGCCTGGATGGAAGACGTTGGCTACGCTCAGGGCCGGTGCGTTGCCAGCGGGGAATGGACTCGTCGCGCCACCCTTGCTGGCGCTCAGCGCGTGCATGTGCGAGGGTAGCTGGTTTGGCGTCAGCGTGACCGTTTCGACGCCGCCCTTTTGACCCATCGCGTAGTTTGCCAGTCCCGGCCCCTGACCCGCGCCGATGGTCGTCCGACCGCGCAGATCGGGAACGCCAAAGGTGGATACGCCGTCGCCCCCGTATGCGGTGCGAATGAGGTTAAAGAGCGCGTCGTTCTCAGCAATCGGCAACAGTTGACCATGACAAAACGCCCATCCCTCCGGCGCAAATTCGAAGGGAACCAGCATCAACTGCCCAATAAAACTATCCGACATGCTCGTCCTTAATGTGGATGTTGTCGCTGGTCAGAAAATGACGCGACTTGGAGAAGGCTACAAGAGTTATCCGAGTCACGCAATCAATTGCAGAAGTCGGATGATGGTTGCACGATTTCGCGTGGCGGCGCTTTGAATCGCAGCGCAGGCCCGCATCGAGAATGCGACGTTGTAGACGACGCATCGCGGCGGCTTTGGCGCAGTCTGGTACAGGCACCACTCAGGCAGATCTTATGATAGTCTGTCGAGGACACCAAGCCGTAGCGAGTGACCTTGCAACCGGCGTATTTTTGACACGCTCACAACGGGTTGCTCCGAGGGTTTATGCGAAACATGTATCGATCAATTTGGGCGCTGGTGGCTGTTGTGCTTCTCATTGCAACAATGGTGCCGATCGCATCTGCGGCAAGTTCGTGCACACCGTCGGGCACTAACGTGACCTCGACAACGTGCACACAGAACACGGCGATCACCAGCGCTGCGCCCAACGGCGGGCCGGTGGTCAGCGGTTCGCCTTACCCGTCGATCATCACCGTACCCGCGAACACCGTGTCGGGAACGGTGACCAAGGTTGTTCTGAAGCTCAATGGCATTAACCACACCGGCGCCATCGGCGACTTGGGCTTACTGCTTGTATCGCCGTCAGGAAAGGCGCTCTCGCCCTTCAGCTTTGTCGGAAACTTCGCCGCGCAGAGCGGCATCAATCTGACCATGGATGACGCCGCCGCCTCCTTCATGCCTTGCGACGGCGCCATGGCGCTGGTGAGCGGCACGTTCAAGCCAAGCGTTTGCGGCACCAATGCCAACTGGACCGGATTTTTCGTGGGATTTCCCGCAGGTACAGGATGGACGGGTTGCACCAGTGCTTGCCCGCATGCGGCACCCGTCGGAAGTGCAACGCTTGCCTCGATTTTCAATTCTGAGACAGCACCGAACGGCGACTGGAAACTGTTCACGCGTGACATGGGCGCGCTTGGCGGTACGGGCACGATCACGTCCTGGCAACTGATCATCACCACCTCAGGTGTGGCCTCAGCCGCAACGTCAACGGCCATAAGCAGCGCGCCAACGCCGGTTTTGCGCACGACGCCCGGCGCGTCGGATACGACCACGATCACCGCCTCCGTGACTAGCGCCAGCGCAGTCAACGGTGGCACCGTCTCGTTCACCGACAACGGCAGCGCACTGGCCTGCGTCGGCGGCAATCCCACCGTGAGTGCCGGAGCTGCAACCTGCAACGCCACCTTCGCCAGCGAAGGTGTTCACAATATTCAGGCAAGCTACACCGGCACGGCCGGGCTCGCGCCGAGCAACACCACCGGCAATGCGTTCGTCATGGTCAACAATCGCTCGACGTTAAGTGCGGTCACATCCACTGGTGGCCAGTTCTGCAACAACGGCAGTATCGCGCTACCCGGCGCAGGCACGCCACGCGTGTTTCCATCCAACATGTACGTCACGGGCAATGGCAGCCCGACAGGCGGCAACGCATTTGGTGGCGTCATCACCGGGCTCACAATCTCGCTGAACAGCTTTAGCCACACGTTCGGCACGCTCGCCAGCATGTTGCTCGTGTCGCCCTCCGGCAAGCCGTACATGATGATGGCGAATGCTTTTCAGGGCACGAACTTTGGGCCGGTTAATTTAGTGCTGTCGGATGCCGGTGGGGCATTCATTCCATCGGGCAGTGCGGCTACGAGCGGCACCTTCAAGCCCGCCGACTACAACCCCAGCACATCCCAGGATCCGGCCGCCTACGCGAACCGAAATTTGGCAGCGTTGTTTAACCCGCTGCCCGCGCCGACCACAGGATATTTTTTTTCCGCAGGGAATGGATTGGGAACGGCGACGTTCGCCACGACCTTTGGCGGGGGCAGCCCTAACGGCAACTGGCGCTTGTATGCCATCAACTCAGTCGATGGTGGTAACACCGGGTCGGTCGGAAGCTGGTGCCTGAATTTCACGGTTAGCCCAAGCCCCGTGCTTGCGGTGACAAAGAGCCACACTGGCAATTTCACCCAGGGCCAGTCGGGCGTGTGGAACATCAATGTGAGCAACACAGCGCCCGCAGCGGGAGTCACCTCGGGAACGACCACGGTGACCGATACGCTGCCGGCGGGCTACACATTGACGTCGTTCAGTGGGGCCGGATGGAGCTGCACCGGTATCGGTACGGCGAATGTTTCCTGCACCAATTCATCGGCGGTTGCTGGCGGCGCTTCGTTTGCCGCGCTCGCGCTGACGGTCAATGTTGCGGCGAACTCACCAGCATCGGTCACCAACACCGCCATAGTGAACGGAGGCGGAACCGTGTCTGGCCCGGTCAGTAGCAGCGCCGACACCGTGATCGTGATTCGAACCCAGACCATCACCTTTCCGGCCATCACACCGTTCTCTTGGTACCAGGGATCGGCGACGCTGGCGGCAACGGCAAGCTCAGGATTGACGGTGGCATACGCCGTGTCATCAGGCCCGTGCTCCCTTGCGGGAAACGTGTTGACAGCGTCATCGCCAGGCACGTGTCTTGTCACGGCAAGCCAGAGCGGTAACGCAAGCTTTCTACCTGCCGCCCAGCAATCTCAGTCGATAACCATTAACGTTGGCCCCGCACTGCTCGACATTGACGCCAGCGGCGCGCCGACCAAGTACGACGCCGCGACTGACGGGATGATGGTGATTCGCTTTTTGCTCGGCTATCAAGGAAACACAGTAACCAATGACGCCTTCTCGGCGACGCCGGGGCGCACGCCAACGCAGGCGATTGCCCATTTGACGAGTATTGCGCCGCTGCTGGATGTGGATGGCGACGGCGTCACCCGTGCCGCAAGCGACGGTCTGCTGATTTTGCGCTACATGCTTGGCTTGCGCGGAGCGGCGCTGACCGCGGGAGCTGCTGCGGGTGCGGCAACGGCACCGCAGGTTGAAACTGCTATCGGGCGGCTAACGCCGCCTTAGTCGCAGCTCGCGGGCGTCGGCAGGCTCTGCCAGTATTCCGGTGCACGGCTGCCACACGGGCTAGCTGGACGGTTTGCTCACACGAAAAAATGACCTGATTCACCATCAGCTTTTGACTGAAAGCGCCGCTGGGTCTGGGGTGGCGCTGAAATGGGCATTTATCGACTTTAGGGGGGTAAAGGGGCCAGGCTCGAATTCTTTTCAAATTCTTTTCCGGGAGACGGTAAGTACGTGCTCAATCACCATTGCATGCGTGTTCAATCTTCGCGGATAGCGGCTTCGGGGTAAAGCTCGGATAGCAGGAACTGCAGGGCGTCGAGCGAGAAAGAGGTGGTAGAGCGGCAGCGCGGCGTCAAGGCGGATGGGGCTAACTCAACCTCTCTAATTGCGCTTTGGTTGCGAACCAGACTCCTTCAATTATGACGCGCCGCGATACGCAGTCCTCATCGCGTACGGCACCAGTCAGAAGACTGATCGTCTGCTCGCGGGCGAATTTCTAATCGCCCCAGTTGATCGCGCCGCCTACAAGCTGGCGGGCCTGAGCTATCCCACTAAATTTAGCTTTAAGCAAACCGTTGAGATGCCCTACAACGAGGAGTGGTTCAAGGTGCCGCCCGGCGCGCCGCATGGGCAAACACCGAAGCTAGGCGTGCTGCACCCGAGTTTGATGCGACGGGCCGGTGCGGCATGGGCAGTTTTGCAAACGTAAGCGGCGCAGAGGAAGTCGACGCTGCCCCCTTTGATTTCCTAAGTTACAGCCTGGCCCCTTTATTTGTGTTTTCATCGCGATTTTTTACTAAGAATAGTACGATCAGCAAAACGGGAGGGTTAGATGGCACTAATGGACTATGTCCGTGGGCCAGCTCATAGAGAACGAGCTGACAAACTGGAAGGCGAACTTTCGCAACTCAAACAGGACTTCTCTCGGCTTGAGGACTTCGCCAAGAAGTGTGGCGCGATGGAGATGCTGGAAGTTCAACGTCTCATCCGACAAGGACGAGCAGAGCTTCAATCAGTTCGTGACGACATAGACACGAGCCGTCAGGAATTGTCAGTGGCAGCCAGCCAACTCGCTTCGCTGCGAGGTCAAGTACTCGTGGTGGAAGAAGTGCTTCTGCTGGAGAGTTTCGCGCTCTATATCCCCAAGTTCAACTTCACGAGCAGTCTTGACTACAAGATTCGGCTCGAAGAGATACGCGCGAAGCAGAAGACACTGATCAAAGACGGCGACGCGGCGATTGGCAGCACGGGCTGGTCGGTCAACGGCAAGAAAGCCGAGGGGCGAAAGATGGTCAACGACATGCTCAAGCTTCTCATCCGTTCGTTCAACAACGAATGCGACCACTGCGTCGACAACGTCAAGTTTGACAACGTGGAACTCGGTGCGAAGCGCATTCGACAGTCATTCGATGCATGCAACAAGCTGGGGCGCGTCATGTCCGCTGAGTTGACGCCAAGTTTCCTTCGGCTGAAGCTGGACGAGTTGTATCTGGCGCACGAATTCCAACTGAAGAAGCAGGACGAAAAGGAAGCAGTAAAAAAGGCTAGAGAAGAGCTGCGCGAGCAGCAGAAGCTCGAGCAAGAAATCCGCGCGGCGCGCGAAAAGATCGCAAAGGAGCGCAAGCACTTCACGGCGGCGCTGCGTGACCTGGAAGAGCGATTGGCAAAGTCAAATTCAGAACAAGAGCAAGAAGCGCTACGCCTGAAGATTGCGGAAGTCGACGCGGGTAGAGCCGCACTGGATGGAGCCGAAAAGGTCATCGACTACCGCGAGCAAAACGCCAAAGCGGGCTACGTCTACATCATTTCCAACGTTGGCGCATTTGGTGGCGACGTGTTCAAGATCGGAATGACTCGACGGTTGGAGCCGGTCGAGCGGATTGATGAATTGGGTGATGCGTCGGTACCGTTCTGGTTTGACATTCACGCGCTGGTGTTTTCTGACAACGCGCCTGCGCTGGAAGCCAAGTTGCACAATCACTTCGAAGGTGGCCGTCTCAACAAAGTGAACGGGCGCAAGGAGTTCTTTCGCGCCAACATTCGAGAGATAGAAGCGGTCATTCGGGAGAACTACGATGCGGTCGTTGAGGTCATTCACGAAGCTCCGGCGGAGCAATATCGAGAGACGTTGCGCATGACCAGTGCTTACCGCAGCAATTCAATACTCAGCTAACAAGGATTCCCGTGAATTTTGCGAGAGTAAAGCTTACAAACTGGCAGCAGTTTGCTGAAGTAGATATCGAGTTTCACGCTCGTGCCACCATTATTACCGGTGCAAACGGCAGCGGCAAAACGACCATACTCGCGCTGCTGGCGCGACACCGAGGATGGCAGCAGTTTTCGCTTGCGACACCCAAGCAAGACTTGATTACAAGGACGCTAAAGTACTTTTCCTCATGGAATCCATTCAAATCTGAGGAGGCACCGGATCGCACGATCGGCGAACTCCTTTACACAAATGGAACCACTGCAAAGCTGGTGGCGCCAGAAGCCAGCGCCGCGCAATATCAGATCGAGATTCAAAATCAGCAGAACGTCAGATTTTTCTATGTTCCTTCGCACCGTCAGACTTTCTCATATAGAAGGGTTGATCAGATTAGTACTGGACGAAAGGAGCGCGTCACCGCGTTTGAAGAGATTCGGAGCAATCAAATGAGCCGTTACGCGGGACATGCTATTGAACCCAGCAGCTACATCATGAAGCGCACCCTGCTTGGCTGGATGGTTAACGGATACGGCGTTCGTAGCCCCTCCAACAAGACCATCATGCCGCCAGATCCTCAGCAAGTTCGCAATTTCGAGGGATTCCGAGATGTTCTTAGGCTAGTTCTGCCTCAGACGCTTGGCTTCAATGACTTCGAGGTCAGGGATTATGAAATTGTCTTTTGTTGCAATGATGGTGCTGACGAGTTTCTATTAGAGACCGCATCTGGAGGAATCGCGGCACTGATTGATATCGCGTGGCAAATCTACATGTTTGATACGGACGCGCGAGAGCCCTTCGCAGTCGTGATCGACGAGGTAGAGAATCACTTGCATCCAAGCATGCAACGGACGCTACTTCCAAGTCTTCTGACGGCGTTTCCGCACGTCAAGTTCATCGTGAGTACGCACAGTCCATTGATCGTGACCTCTGTCGAAGACGCGAACGTGTACGCCCTTCGCTACGATAAGTCTAAGAAGGTGCGGTCCGCGCTCCTCGACTTCAAGAGTGAGGTTAGGAATGCGGTTGATGTATTAGATGAAGTTTTAGGCGTGTCCACAACAATCCCTGCGTGGGCGCAAAGCAAGTTGGAAGATATCCTCCAGAAACACGCAAACTTAGAACCTACTGCGGAATCTCTCGCGCAGCTACGCAAGGATTTAGCTGGAGCAGGACTTGGCCGCCTGTTTCCTAAGGCGATTGAAACGGTTGCAGGGTTGCGGAAGTGAGGCGATTGCACAGGCCTCCGTGCCCAAATCCACGAGCGCTTCGGACAGACTATCGGCATTCAGAGAATAAAGAAGCTCTCAAAGCAGCATCACATGGAAAGTGTATGTATTGCGAAAGCCAAGTCTCACACGTTTACTTTGGGGATGTCGAACACATCCGCCCAAAAGCGTCCGATCAGTTTCCCGAGTTGCAGTTCGAATGGGCCAATCTCGGCTACTGTTGTGCGCGATGCAATGGGGCCAAGAGCGATAAGTTTGACAACAATTGCCCGTTTATAGATCCCTACGATGAAGAGCCAAATGATCACCTTCTGGCGTTCGGCGCGTTCGTGTGGCAGAAGGCAGGAAGCGAGCGCGGGGCACTTACGATTAGTATGATCGAACTTAATCGAGCCGATCTTGTAGAGCGGCGATCTATTCGAATACTTGAGCTGCAGCGTGCGATTGATGCATGTTTTCGAACGTCAAATGCCCGGTTGAGAAGGTTGTTGTTTGACGCGCTGGTTACAGAAAGTGACGCTGACAAAGAGTATTCAATGGTTGCCGCGGCACTTATCTCCGCCAATCTAAATCAGTCAAAAGAGTGAGGCAAGGTTGCACTCAGAGAATTTGTGACTCAAGCGAGAGTCCCATTAGATGCGGGGCGATATCGGATACGGATAACAGCGCCACGGTTGCCCCAGCGAACGCAGAAGGTTGTCGCAATACTACGCGGCCTCAAGTGTCGGCCGGCACTTTTTTGTGGGGGGCGACAACGTAGGAATTTACGCTATTCGACCGTAACACTTTTAGCCAAATTCCTCGGCTTGTCCACATCAGTCCGCCGCGCCGTAGCCCTGTGATACGCGAGCAGTTGCAGCGGCATGACGTGGAGGATTGGCGACAGCACGCCGTAGTGTTCGGGCAGACGAATCACGTGCAGGCCTTCGCCTTAGATGATGCGTGAATCGGCGTCGGCGAACACGAACAGCTAGCCGCCGTTGCCTGCGTGTTCAATCTTCGCGACTAGCCGCTTCAGGGTAGAGCTCGGGCAGCAGGAACTGCAGGGCGTCGAGCGGGAAGGCGAAGCGCACCGGGGCGACGTGGCCGGTGCTGGTCACGAGGCCGGTTTCGGTGAGCAGGGACAGCAGCGTGCGGGCGGTGCGTTCGCCGAGCCCGGTCATCTGCTGGAACTCGCCGCGCGTGGTAGGGCCGGCGAGAAAGAGGTGGTAGAGCGGCAGCGCGGCTTCAGGGCGGATGCGTTTGTCGTGCGCGGCGCGGAAGCTGATCAGTGCCTGGATGCGGGTCTTCATGCCGTCGCGATGGAACATGCGGGTCATGAAGCTGACCTGGTCTTCGCAGATGCCGACAAACCATTCGCACCAGCGGCGCAGTTCTTTTTCGCTCAGGTTGCCGCGTCCGTCGAGGTCGCCCTGGCGTGGCGCATCGGCGGCGTCGAGGCGCTCGTAGTATTCGTCGCGACGGCGGGCGAGGCGTAAGCGTCCGGTTCGTACCGTCATATCGTAGACGTTGAGGCTGTGCGAATCTAGGCGTCCGCATAGAAGTAGGTGGACGCCTAGGTAGGGAGCATGAGTAAGAAACTGGTGACGGTGGTGGTCAGTCGAGAAGAGCGGGTCGCCCGACAGAAGCGCGACGGTCGCAACCTCTATGAGCCGAGCGCAAAGCGCAAATTGGTCGAGGCGTGCCTTGAGCCCGGCGTGTCGATATCGCGCATGGCCTTGGCGCACGGGCTCAACATCAACGTACTGCGCAAATGGTTGACGCGCGCACGCGCGCTTGGAGCTGTTGGCGGCGACAGCAAGCTCGAGCGGCACGCGCAAAGTGCGCCGAAGCTGCTACCGGTCACCGTGCTCCCTGAGCCGACCATTGCCGCGCAGGCTGCGAGTGCTGCGAATGCTGTGAAGGCGTCATCAACGCTCGGCAACCATGCGGGTCGCATCAACATAGAAATAGGCGGTGCGCGCATTGTCGTTGACGCCAGCGTAAATGCGGCGGCCCTCACCACCGTACTCGACTGCGTACGCCGAGCAGAAGCAAGCGAGCGATGAATGCACTGATCGGCGTCCCCGCAGGCACTCGGGTGTGGCTTGCCGCAGGCGTGACCGACATGCGAAAGGGATTTGACGGGTTGGCCGCCGTAGTACAGAGCCAACTCGCCCAGAGCACCGGTAGCGCCTTCTCCGGGCATGTGTTCGTGTTTCGTGGCAAACGCGGCGACAAGATCAAACTGTTGTGGTGGAGTGGCGACGGTTTGTGCCTGTTTGCTAAGCGCTTGGAGCGCGGTCGTTTCATTTGGCCACAGGCCAACTCAGGCTGCGTGCACCTCACCCCCGCCCAGCTCTCGATGCTGCTCGAAGGGATCGACTGGAGACGCCCGGAGCGCACCTGGCAGCCAACGCTTGCGGGGTGGTGTGGGGTACATGGAGCTTGCTGCGGCAGCCTCTCACGCCATCACCTTTGAGGCATTTTGCGCACGATAAATTTCCACAAATTTATGCTGCGATCACGAAACATTTGCGCGCGGTATTGTCTAAACCGACATGCCCGTTACAGCCACTTCAGCCGCATCTTCTCCGATCAAAGTAGCGCTCCCCCGTGACGTCCCATCGCTGCATGCGATGGTGCTTGAGCGCGACGTCTTGATCGAGAAGTTGAAGCTGCAAATTGCGCGCATGAAGCGCGTACGATTTGGTGCCTCCTCGGAGCAGCTCGACACGCAAATCATGCAGCTCGAACTGATCGTCGAGGACTTGGAGAGCACGCTGTCGGCGCATGAGGCCGTCGCCACGACGCAGATGAGCCAGACCCATGATGCGGCGACCGATGGCACGCCCTCGAAGGCCGCTGTGCTCACCCTGGCCACTCCCGCAACCCGCACGCTCCCTGAGCATCTGCCGCGCGAGCGCGTGGTGTATGAGCCCAAGCATCAAAGCCTTGCCGGTGTTGCCTGCGGCTGCAAATACTGCGGTGCCGGCGGGGCGCAAATGACCGCGCTGGGTGCTGACGAGTCGGAGCTTCTGGAATACGTCCCCGGTCGTTTCAAAGTGTTAGTTCAGGTGCGCCCGAAATATCTGTGCGGTGGCTGCAAGACCATTAGCCAAGCCGAAGCGCCGAGTCGGCCATTGGCCAGAAGCTACGCCGGTGCAGGCCTTCTGGCGCATGTGCTGACCTCGAAATATGCTGACCACTTACCGCTGTACCGGCAAAGTGAAATCTACGCGCGTGAAGGCGTGGAGCTGTCGCGCTCAACCCTTGCTGATTGGGTGGGGGGTTCGAGCAAACTACTTGATCCGCTGGTGAGCGCCTTGGCCGATTACGTGACCTCAGGATCGAAACTGCACGCCGATGACACGCCGGTGCCCGTTCTACAACCCGGGCGCGGCACCACCAAGACAGGGCGACTGTGGACCTACGTGCGGGATGATCGCAATGCACCGAACACGCTGAACGCGCCGACAGACAGTCAATCCTTTGAGCCCGCAGCCGTTTGGTTCGCGTACTCGCCGGATCGCAAAGGTGAGCATCCTGCCCGCCATCTCAAAGACTTCAAGGGCATCTTGCAGGCCGATGGTTACGCGGGCTTTGAGCGGCTGTATCAGCGCCACAATGAACACGGTAAGCCCGAGATTGTGGAAGCCGCATGCTGGGCTCACGCCCGCCGCAAGTTTTTCGATTTGCACACCCTGCAAGCCTCCCCTGTGGCGCTGGAGGCGCTAAACCGCATCGGCGCACTCTACAAGGTCGAGTCCGGGATTCGCGGCAAGCCGCCCGACGAGCGAGCCCGAATTCGACAGCTACACACCCAACCGCTGATGCATGAGCTCAAAGCGTGGTTCGAGCAGACGCTCTCCCGTGTATCAACGAAATCCGAACTGGCGGTGGGCATCCGTTATGCGTTGACGCGCTGGGTGGCGTTGACGCGTTTCATTGATGACGGACGAATCGAAATTGATAACAACGCCGCCGAGCGGGCGTTGCGCTGTGTAGCCCTCGGACGCAAGAATTTCTTATTTGCCGGATCCGACGCCGGAGGTGAACGCGCCGCAGCGATCTACAGTTTGATCGGCACCGCCAAGCTCAACGGGCTCGATCCGGAAGCGTATCTGCGCTACGTGATCATCCACATTAACGATCATCGCATCAACAAAATCGCTGAGCTCCTGCCGTGGAATGTGGCCGCACTCTTGCCGCCTACAACCGTGAACACTACCGAGCACTCCGCGCTCGCGGCATAACAGCTATCGCGCCGCTTAGTCAATACGGTGCAGACCGGACGCTTACGCTACATAAGGGATGAGCGGGCTTTTTTGCGTTTGTTGAGTTAACCTCGAATCGCTGTCCTTGCCCATGTTAAGTAAGGCTCTTGCAGGAAAGCTGTTAGGTCAATTCACCCCACCACATTCGGCAGAACCGCAAGCGTTCTGCCCTACCGGTCTACCCAGCTTGACGAATTGCGTTGGCATCTTCCTCGTTGTAAGCCGAGATGATGACATCGGGACCAAACTGTCGCTCTAGCTCTCGCATTAAATCAACGCCGCGCGCTTCACTAAAGACGGTTACGACCTTACTAGGATTTCCCGCGTCAAAAAGACCCAACCAAAGTGACACTTCGTATCGGCGTTTTTTCGTCGCATCTAGCTGAGGATTCTCGGTGGTCATAGCAACAATGTCAGGGTAAATACGGCTTGAGACAAACACCACTATTGCAAAAGCCTCCAATAGTGGTACCCGGGGAACTGAGAATCGTACGCAATTGCATGCGCAACTAAAGGGGTCAGCGTCAATTTATCGTCTTGCGACCGGAATTCTTTAAATCACCTACTGGTCAACGCCCCGCCGCAGCCTTGTAAAGCGCATTCCGTTCCCGCTTGCCCACGGCCACGACAACCACAATCACTTCGCTGTCGCGGACTTCGTAGACCAGTCGATAGCCGACGCTTCTCAGCTTGATCTTGTACCGGTCTTTGTGACCACTGAGCTTTGATGCGGGAGCGCGCGGGTTGGTTAGCCGTTCTGCGAGCTTGGCTTTGAATTGCTCGCGCGTGTTGTTGTCGAGCTTGCCCCACTCTTTCAGGGCTTCTTCGAGGAAGCCGAGTTCGTACTTCAACGGCTACAGATCGGCGAGTTTGACTTTGACGACACGCTGGCCTTTGCGTGCGTCGGCGATGGCGTTGAGCTCCAGGTCTTCAAGCCTGTCCATCAGCGCGGCGTAGGCCTTGGCGGGCACGCAGTAGAACGCGGGCTCGTTGCGGTTGAGGATAGCCACGGGAAAGCCCTCGCCTGCCGCGACGGTGCCCATCGGGTTCTTCTTTAGTTCCGAAACGCTTGCCGTGGTTTGAGCGAGGATGAGGTTTGCCATGACCTGATTAGAGTGCTATTTAAGGTGCTAATTGTAGTGTTCGCGAACATGTTTGCAAGTTCACGGTTCGACGTGCTCACTACGAAAGGTTTGGCAGGTTCAGCGCGAATGTGATGTGGTCTGCCCGCTGTTGTTCGAGGGTGGCGACAAACTCTTCCGGTGAGCGCGGTGGGTCGCTCAGTCGGGCACGCATGCGTTTGATGGCTGCAAGGGCCTCATACTCGCGCAACTCCAGCTGATTCATGACGAAATCGTCAGGATGCTGAGCTTCCAAGCTGTACGTGGCCAGAATTGCTGGCGGGAAGTCCTTAAGATTGACCGTCACAATCGCATCCGCATGGCCTGCGATCGCCGCGGCGAGTACGTGGCGATCATCCAGATCCGGCAGCGACAATCCCGCGATCAGCGGCTGGTAATGGGTCACCATGCAATCGGGAATGGCCGCAATCATGCGTTCCTGGGTAAATTGCAACTGCACCAAGTTAAGGTCTGGTCGCTTGACGAGTAAATTGCGCGTCCACTCGTCCTGAATGTCCGGCGTCCAACGGGCATGAAATAGCCCGGCGCTTGCCAAGCTGAGTAACACGTCTCTCAATGGGGCCGAGTAGAGAACGCAAGCATCCAGCACCGCCGTATACGTCGCCGAACCGGCCATCAGTAACCCAAGCCCAACGCGTGCGCCTGATCGGTCAAATCCTGCAGCGCTTGGTCGCTCCCTTCCTGTGAAACTCGTTGATATTTCACCAAATCAGTGAATGTGACGCGTCGATGCCGTCCCACCTTGCGATGCGGTATTTTGCCGGTCTCGATTTCCTTGATCACGAACGGTCGCGACACGTTCAGGAACGCTGCGGCCTCTTGGGTCGTCAGTTCGTGCTTCTGCGGCACCAAGGTAACAAGCTTTTGTTCAGCCATAGCACCCAGCATCTCGGCGAAGAAACGAAGTACCTTGGGCGGCAATTCGAGTGTCGGCGACGAATCGATCCCGCCATCGCGATCAATCAATGCGATGCGGTGTGCACGCGAATGATCGAGTGATGCCATGATGCAGCGCTGCGCTACCTTGGCCAGTTCGGCCTCCTCTGTGGATAAGACGCTATCCAAAAGGTCAGTGTTCATAATGTGCTCCCGTTACCCTGCATTATTCGTATTATTCGCAACAAATGCAATAAACGAATTGTTCTATTGACAATATCCCTGAGCGTGGGTTCCTGTCTTATGGCAAATTGATTAGGTCAAATGACTCGGCCAACGGTCACGGCACAGCGCAGCTTCCGGAGCGATCGTGGCATGCAGGTTCAGAAAACGTGCTGCCAGTGCTAACGATGCTGTGATCATTAAATCGTTTCTGCTACTGGGATGATCGGAGGAAAACCAATGTGTTTGTGCTACTTGCCCGACCACTGCTTCACCAGTTCGGTGGCGAACTGCACAAACGCGGCTACTACTGATCCTGTGAAGTGCCGATTACTCCACCGTAACCGACTTCGCCAAATTGCGTGGCTTATCCACATCCGTCCCCCGCGCGGTTGCCGTGTGATACGCGAGCAGTTGCAGCGGCACGACGTGCAATATTGGCGAGAGCACGCCGTAGTGTTCGGGCAGGCGAATCACGTGCAGGCCTTCGCCTGAGCTTATGTGTGAATCGGCGTCGGCGAAGACGAATAGCTCGCCGCCGCGTGCACGGACTTCCTGCAAATTGCTTTTTAGTTTTTCGATCAGCGTGTCGTTTGGCGCGACGACGACGACGGGCATTGCTTCGGTGACGAGCGCTAGCGGGCCGTGTTTGAGCTCGCCTGCGGGGTAGGCTTCGGCGTGGATGTAGCTGATTTCTTTCAGCTTTAACGCGCCTTCGAGCGCGACGGGATAGTGCAGGCCGCGGCCGAGGAAGAGGGCGTTTTCCTTGCGCGCAAATTCTGCTGACCAAGCGATGATTTGAGGCTCCAGCGCGAGCACGCTTTGCAGCGCGACGGGCAGGTGGCGCAATGCTTTGAGATGCGCCGCTTCGTCGTCGGCACTCAGGTGGCCGCGCTGTTTGGCGAGCACCAGCGTGAGCAGAAACAGCGCAGCGAGTTGCGTGGTGAATGCCTTGGTTGAAGCGACGCCGATCTCGATGCCGGCGCGTGTGATGTACGCGAGCGCGCATTCGCGCACCATCGCGCTGGTGGCGACGTTGCAGATGGTCAGCGTATGGTTGTGGCCGAGCGATTTGGCGTGTTTGAGCGCAGCCATCGTGTCGGCCGTTTCGCCGGATTGCGAAATGGTGACGACCAGCGCGCGCCGATTCGGCACGCTGTCGCGGTAGCGGTATTCGCTGGCGACCTCGACGTTGCACGGAATTTTTGCGATGCTTTCCAGCCAGTATTTGGCGGTGAGCCCGGAGTAATAACTGGTGCCGCAGGCGAGGATCAGCACGCTATCCACGGCGTAGAGCGCGGCGGCTGCATTCACGCCGAACAGATCAGGCACGATGCCCTCGATGCCCTCCAGCGTGTCGGCAATCGCGCGCGGCTGCTCGAAAATTTCCTTTTGCATGTAGTGGCGATACGGCCCGAGTTCGACCGCGCCAGAATGCGCGAGCACGGTTTTCACAGGGCGCTCAGTGTGGCTCAATTCGCGGCCCGCGCGATCAACGATCCACACCCGGCCAAGCTGCAAATCGACGACGTCGCCCTCTTCGAGATAGATGATTTGATCAGTCACGCCCGCGATCGCCATCGCGTCACTCGCGAGGAAATTTTCGCCCTGTCCGACGCCCACAATCAGTGGCGAGCCCGCACGGGCACCGACCACACGATGTGGCTCGTCACGACAAAACACGGCAATCGCGTAAGCGCCTTGCAAGCGCAGCACGGCTTGTTGCACGGCGGCGAAGAGGTCGCCGTCGTAAAGATGGTCGACCAGATGAGCGATGACCTCGGTGTCAGTCTGGCTCTCGAACACGTATCCGCGCATCTTGAGTTCGTCGCGAAGCGCATCGTGGTTTTCGATGATGCCGTTGTGGACGAGCGCGATGCGGTCGCGGCTGAAGTGCGGATGCGCGTTGTTGAGAGCGGGTGCGCCGTGCGTGGCCCAGCGCGTGTGCGCGATGCCGGTGAAGCCTTCAAGGTGAGTCTCGTCAACCTCACGCGCCAGCTCGGCCACGCGGCTCACGCTGCGCGCGCGCTTGAGTCCTCCGTCGGCATGCACAGCAACGCCGCACGAGTCGTAGCCGCGATATTCGAGCCGCTTCAGGCCTTCAACGAGGACGGGGGTGATGTTGCGCGAGGCGACTGCGCCGACGATTCCGCACATAAATTTTTGCTTCGCTGACTCGGTTGATGGCGTGAAGCATAAGCAGGATCAAGTGAATTAGGTATGCAAAAAATACACAAATACGTAAGAAACTTTCTACAATACACCGTAATGCAATTAAACTTCTTCTGAAGCGGTAATATGAACGATGCAATCGCTTGATGATTTGGATTTGCGTATCTTGGCGCTGCTCCAGCACGACGCGTCGCAGTCGAATCAAACGCTGTCTGAACGAGTGTTTACCTCTGCCGCGACCACGCTGCGCCGCGTGCGGGCGCTTGAGAAGGCTGGCGTCATCGAGCGCACGGTGGCGATCTTGTCGCCCGAAAAACTCGGCGGATCGCTCACGGCCTTCGCCGAAATTACGCTCGACGTGCAAAACGCCGAGGCCTTCGATGCGTTTGATGTACTCATTGCCGCCGAGTCCGCCGTGACTCAGGCCTACCGCACCGCACCCAGTGTGGACTTCACGCTGGTACTCACGGTGCGTGACATGATGGCGTACCACGCGCTAGTGCAGCGGCTGTTTACGGCGGCAAATAACGTGCGCAATGTGCGCTCACGATTCGTGACCCAGCGCAGCAAGTTTTCGGTGACGCAGCCGCTGCCAGCGCCGCGCGGAGCGTAGGTTGAGGGCGGCGCGCTGCCCGATTGGAATTGGCGGCTGACGTTTGGGTGCAAGAAGCGCGCCTAAGACTGGCGATCAGCTTTTTAGTCAATCGCCTTACTACACATGGGCCGAACGGCGATTTGACGGCTTATCGACTATCGCTAATAAAGCCGCGTACCCCAGTTCAATAGGGCGTTACAGCGAAAAGCTGATTTGCTACATTTCGCCCATCATCGCCATTGATCTCACGGTGGTGTTTGAGTCGCCGCGTCCCACGATGCAATGATCGAGCACGGCCACATCAATCAACGCTAAGGCGTCTTTAAGCTGGCGGGTGAGTGATCGATCTGCTTGACTGGGAGAGGAGCCGCCCGACGGATGATTGTGCGCCAGAATTACGCCCGCTGCGTTTTTGGCGAGTGCCGCGCGCACCACCTCGCGCGCATAAACGCTCGTCTGCGTCAGCGTGCCACGAAACAGCACCTGCGCGTCAATCAACTTGTGCTGCGCGTCAAGCCACAGCGCGACAAACACCTCGACCGGTTCGTGCGCAAGAGACAGTCGCAAATAGTCTTTAACAATCTCCGGCGTGTTGAGCAACGGCCGTTCGCTCATGGCACTGGCCAGCGCGCGTCGTGCCAGCTCCACCGACGCTTGCAGCTGCACAAACTTTGCCTCACCCATGCCGTGCACCGCGCAAAATGCCTCACGCGGCGCCGCAACCACGCCGGCCATCGAGCCAAATTGCCGCAACAGCTCGCGCGCCAATCCCACCGCACTGGTGCCCACCACGCCCACCCGAAGAAAAATCGCCAGTAGCTCAGCATCGGTCAAACTGGCAGCACCTCGATCAAGTAATTTCTCGCGAGGACGGTCGTCAGCGGGCCAGTCTTTGATGCTCACGCGACTAACCCGGAAACTTCTTGCGAAGCCAATCCATCACGGCGCGCTGATCGGTGGCAGTAGCGCGTCGAACTTGTACGAGGAGTTTTTGCAAATCCGGGCGTGGTAGCGTCACGTTAGTCGCGCCCTCATTGCACACGGAGCAAATAGCGCGCAGATTTGATGGCTCGTCGTTGCCGCCCAAACTCTTGTCAATGACATGACCAATGTGCAAACGAGTCTTGCGCTCGTGATCGAACGGATGTGGCTCACCGGCCACAGCACCGCACATTTGGCAAGTAAACCCATTGCGGTCAAGAACGAAGGCCCGCGTTTCTTTGCTCATCTCGCGAGCAAATGCAGGCTGTGGCTTTGGGCTTTCGAGCAGGTATTCGCCGGGTTTCATGTCGCTGCGGTCATTGTGAGTCAGGATTTGAAATCCTTCTTCGTTGCGAAGTTCGCGAACGCGGCGTGCCCATTCGCTGATGCCGCCCGCCACGAGTTGCAGCTCATCGGTTGCCATGACGCGCCCCAGATTGGCGAGAAAATGCGCCCTTAAATTGTCGCGAGCCCCCATGGTTTTACGATTCCTAAGCGGCGACTAAGGAGGTCGCATGAAACTTAGCCCGTGCATCGGCATTCAACGCGTCGGCCACCGCGCTGCCAACCGCCATGGCCACGGGCGGTGGAAATGCATTTCCCACTTGCCGATACGCAGGCGTCTTCTTACCCACGAACGCCCAATCATCTGGAAAGCCCTGCACGCGTGCGCACATCCGCACGGTTAAGCGTGGCATGCCGACAAAGTCGGGCGCAGGACTCGTATCGACTAAGCCACGCCCATCAACACCGAGCGCTTGCCAAGCGGCGCGTGCGCGGGTTGGCCCTAAGTCAGGACCACCGTGCTTTTTACTGCCTCCCACTAGCGTGGGGGCAATGGCGTTGGCGCGTTTAGCCCACATCTGCGCGCCTTTCCAGCCGTTTTCCGACATTAAATCGCGGAGCAATTCACCTACCGTGGGCGGCAATCGCATGACAGGCGCAGGCCAGTAAAAGTGCGCAGCAAGCTCGCGTTTGAGCGCCACAAACACGACGCGAGGCCGAAGTTGCGACACACCATAGTCCGCCGAATTGAGTAAATGCCAGCCGCTCCAATAACCGAGCAGCGCGAGCTGTTGCGAAAGCGATTCACGATACTGCGCGAATAATGGGTCGAGCAGACCGCGCACGTTTTCAAGAATCATTGCGTTCGGGCGGGTCTCATCAACTACGCGAATCGCTTCGGGAAACAAGTTGCGCTCATCGTCGGCACCCAATTGCTTGCCCGCTTTTGAAAACGGCGGACAGGGAACGCCTCCGGCGACTAAGTCAACGCCGAGGTAGTTGGTTGCACTGAACTGTGTCAAGTCGCCTTCGGTGACTTGCCACTGAGGGCGGTTCGCCCGCAACGTCGCGCAGGCGGCAGCGTCAATTTCAACGAGATTGACGTGATTGAAGCCAGCGCGTTCAAGGCCCAGAGCCTGCCCCCCCGCACCAGCGCAAAGTTCCAACGAATTCATCGTCGTATTATGTATGTAAACACAGTATTTTGCAAAAGGGCTATCGAGAAACGTACTTCCCCAACTCCGTTCTGGCAATCGCCGCACGATGCACCTCATCCGGGCCGTCGGCGAAGCGCAGGGTGCGCGCGGCGGTGTAGGCGTAGGCTAGCGGGAAGTCGTCGCACATGCCGCCGCCGCCGTGCGCTTGCATGGCCCAGTCGATGACTTGGCAGGCCACGTTCGGTGCAACGACTTTGATCATCGCGATGTTCTGTTTTGCGACCTTATTGCCCGCCACGTCCATCATCCATGCGGCGTTGAGCGTGAGCAAACGCGCCTGATCGATCATGCAACGTGCCTCGGCGATGCGCTCGTGCCACACGCTTTGCGCGGCCACCGGTTTGCCGAAGGCAACGCGTGTGGTCAAGCGCTTGCACATCAGCTCCAGCGCCCGCTCGGACAAGCCCACCAAGCGCATGCAATGGTGGATGCGGCCCGGTCCGAGGCGGCCCTGCGCGATCTCGAAGCCACGGCCTTCACCCAGCAACATGTTGGCTGCTGGCACGCGAACGTCGGTAAACGTCATTTCGCAATGCCCATGCGGCGCGTCGTCATAGCCGAACACGGTGAGCGGACGAATCACCTTCACGCCGGGTGCGTTCGCGGGCACGAGGATCATCGACTGCTGTTCGTGGCGCTGGGCGGTTGGGTCACTCTTGCCCATCACGATGTACACGGCGCAACGCGGGTCGCCCGCGCCAGAAATCCACCACTTGCGACCATTGATGACGTAGTCGTCACCGTCGCGAACGATTGAGGTTTCGATGTTGGTCGCATCTGATGAGGCCACCAGAGGTTCGGTCATCGCAAACGCCGAGCGAATTTCGCCCGCAAGCAGGCGCGGCAACCACTCGGCTTTTTTCTCGGCGCTAGCGTACTGGATGATGGTTTCCATGTTGCCTGTGTCGGGTGCGGAGCAGTTGAAAACCTCGGATGCCCACGGCACACGGCCCATGATTTCGGCCAATGGCGCGTATTCTTGATTGTTAAGCCCCGCGCCATATTCGGCGTGTGGGCAGAACAAATTCCACAGCCCTGCATCGCGGGCGAGTGGCTTTAATTCTTCGATGATGCGCGTGGGTGTCCAGCGCTTTCCGGCCGCCGTGTTTTCGTCAATATCGGCGGCGTAGCGATGCTCGTTCGGGTAGATATGCTGGTCAAAAAAGCTGCGTAATTGCGTTTGAAAGTGTTTGACTTTGTCGCTGTGCTGGAAGTCCATCGCTGTCCTCGTTTGTTGTCGTCCTCGCGAAGGCGAGAATCCTGTCTTTTCTTGAGCGGGTTGGCGGCGCAAGCCGCGAAAGATTGTTTGTGGTGTAGGTTTTTCGCGCTTGCGCCGCTCCTGCAACGGGACGAACGTGCTTAGTCCGCTATCGAATCGCCTGCGCCACCCCCCAAGCTTGCTCGGCAATCGGCCGCGCAGATCGGCCCATCGCGCTGGCCTGTGCGCTGGCTGCTGTGCCGTCGACCACGCGTTTCATGATGCCCTGCAAAATGCCCGCCATTCGAAACATGTTGAAGGCCATGTAGAAATCAAAATGCTCGATGCCACCGCTGCGCCCAGTGCGTTCGCAGTATCGCGCCATGTAGTCTTTAAGCGCCGGAATGCCGGTGCCCGTCAAATCGGTGCCGCCGAACCCACGACCGCCACCAGGTGGCAAATACCAAGTCATGCAGTGATAGGCAAAGTCGGCCAACGGGTGGCCCAGCGTGGACAGCTCCCAATCGAGCACGGCCAAAATGCGCGGCTCGGTCGGATGAAAAATAACGTTGTCGAGTCGGTAATCGCCGTGCACGATGCTGGTTTCTTCACCCGTCGGAATGTGCGCGGGCAGCCACTCAATCAATGCGTCCATCGCCGGAATCGATTCGGTTTCGGAGGCCCGGTACTGCTTGCTCCAGCGCGCAATTTGTCGCGCCAAATAGCCCTCGTGTCGACCGTAATCGGACAAGCCCGCTGCCACAAAATCAACCTTGTGCAGCGCGCACAGCACACGATTCATTTCGTCAAAAATTGCGGCGCGTTCTGACGGCTGCATGCCGGGCAATTGCGGATCCCACAGAACTCGCCCGTCCACACAATCCATCACATAAAACGCGCGCCCGATGACCGATTCGTCCTCGCACAGCGTGTGCATTTTGGCGACTGGCACTTCACTGCCAGCCAGTGCGTGCATCACCCGAAATTCTCGCTCGATGGCGTGCGCGGAGGGCAGCAACTTGCCCACCGGCCCGGGCTTGGACCGCAGCACATAAGACTTGCTGGGGGTGACCAGTTTGAAGGTCGGGTTCGACTGCCCGCCCTTAAATTGCTCGACCGTCATCGGCCCGGCAAATCCTTCGATGTGGGCGCGAAGATAGGCTTCAAGCGCGACCACGTCAAAGCGCTGGCGCTCGGCAACGGGCATCGTGCCCGTAAACAAATCGGTACGGCTGATCGTGTCGCTCACGGTGCTTTTCTTTTCAGTGGAATAGTTGACGCTAATTCACGCATCGCTACGCTAGTGGTCATACCCCGGGTTTCTACGATCAAGACGACGTAACAACCCCGGCCACGCAAGCCGTCCACCGAGGCCTTTGGTGACCTGCCGCGCTTGTTCAAGCGCGCCATCGATGATCTGTTGCGAGATCAGCGTCAACTCACCACCACCCGCCTGTGCGCGAACTTGAATGGTGCAGGCCGCCTCGAACGTATACATCAGCTGAAACGCATCAGGAATGGTCGGCGCGATCGTGAGTAGCCCATGATTGCGCAGCATGAAATAGTTCTTCGTTCCGAGGTCGGCCACTAAGCGCGGCTTTTCCGCGTCGACCAGCGCAACACCTTCGTAGTCGTGATACGCCAGGCCCGCGAGCACAAAGATCGATTGCTGCGAAATTGGCAACACACCCTGCTTCTGCGCGCTCACCGCCACGCCGTTCAAGCTGTGTACATGCAGCACACATTTCGCGTCTTCGCGCGCTGCGTGAATGGCGCTGTGAATCACAAAACCTGCGGGGTTGATGGGATGCGGGTTGTCGTCCAGTTTATTGCCCTGTAAGTCAATCTTCACCATGGATGAGGCGGTCATTTCCTCAAACATCAAGCCGTAAGGATTGATCAAAAATTGATTCTCAACGCCGGGAATTTTTGCGCTGATGTGGGTGAACACCAGATCGTCCCACCCCATCATGGCCACAGCCCGGTAACAGGCCGCAAGATCAACGCGGGTTTGCCATTCCTCAAGCGACACGGTTGCCTTGACTTGCGTCGAATCCCATTGACTCATGCCGCCGCTCCTGTTGAATTCATGTAGGCCCGAACCATGTCATCAAAACTCGCATCCACCGTCATGCCCAGCGCGCGGCCACGTTCAGCGGAAAACGCCTGCGGCCACGACGACACCAGTCTATCAATGGTCGGATCAAGCTGCCATGTCACGCGATCCGCCACCGCGTCGCCCGCAACGCGGCGCAGGCTGTCCACCATGTCGCGCACCGACACCGTGATGCCGGGCACGCTGATGCTGCGGGTATGCATCAAAACGGCGGCAGGCGCCTCATGGCCAATCAGCAAGTTCTCGATCACACGGGGCGGTGATTGCACCCACATCTTCGCATCTGGTGAAGCTGGACACACCGTGTCAAGACCCGCAAGCGGCTCACGAATGATGCCGCTTGCGAAGCTCGACGCAGCCTTGTTCGGTTTGCCGGGACGCACTGTCACCGTGGGAAGGCGCAGCGAACGGCCATCAATCATGCCCTTGCGCGACATGTCACTGATCAGCAATTCTCCCATGGCTTTTTGCGCGCCATACGAACCTTGCGGCGTCAGAGTTTGATCATCAGGAAGTACTGCCGGCAGCGCGCCACCGAACACTGCGATAGAACTGGTGAATACGAATTTCGGCGGTTTGGCGAGCGTACGTGTGAGTTCAAGCAGCGCGCGGGTGGAGTCCACATTCACGCGCATGCCGATGTCGAAATCTGCCTCGGCTTGCCCGCTCACCACGGCGGCCAAATGAAACACGCTTGCGGTTTTTGCGGTCATAGCCTGCGCGAGCACATTGCGATCAGCCACATCGCCGATGACCTGCGACACGCGCTTGTCAGCGATCCACGGCTCGCCGTGAGCTGGGGCCATGTCGACTAAAACCAGTTCGCTGACTTCGCGCGACTGGCCGCTTGCATCGGTCAACGCGCCCCGCTCAAGAATTTTTGCGGCGAGCAATCTGCCGAGGAAGCCTGCCCCACCTGTGATGACTACGCGCATTGAAAGTTGCCTAAGTGGTTTTGTACGAGTGGCTCTGCCGCGACCCCGCGCAATCAATTTGCGCGGGGTCGCGGCAGAGCCGCTACAACGGGTGTGTGAAATGTTCTTCGATTCTAGAATCAGCCGATGCTCAACATCTCTGAACGTATCGCAAACAGCCTCGCAACAACGGGATGGTACGTTGGGGAATCGATATTTACTGCCGAGCTTTCCAGTCGCCTCCTGGAGCGAGCGCATTTGTTAGCAGACACGCAAGAACTGCACTCTGCGCGCGTCGGGCACAACGCTCGCGTGCAAATAAATGCGCAGTTGCGCAGTGACGACACGCGTTGGCTCGCGGATGCGCCTGAGGACGAGGCCGAACGTCATGCGGTTGCGTCCGTACATGCGTTACGCGCGCACCTGAACGAAACGTTATTTCTCGGTTCGCAAGAGGTAGAACTGCACTTCGCGCGCTACAACCCCGGCGCGTTTTACCGAACGCACCGGGATCGCTTTCGCGACGATGATGCACGATTGGTGTCGCTGATCTTGTATCTCAATGATGACTGGCCGGATGACGCGGGCGGCGAGTTGGTGCTTTATGCGGATGACGATAGCGGAACGGTCGTCACACGTGTGCAACCGTGTGCGGGAACGATGGTGTGCTTTATGAGTGACCGGTTTCCGCATGAAGTGCTGCCTGCAAATCGCGATCGGTACTCGTTGACCGGATGGTTGCGACGAGCGTAGAGAGCCGTGCATAAAATCAGTCCATGAGAATTTTGATTCAACGCGTGACCGCTGCGAGCGTGGTCGTGGACGGGGCGGTCACGGGTGCGATTGATGCCGGCCTGCTTTTGTTGATCGGCGTCACGCATGCTGACACTGAAACTATCGAAGATCGCATGGCTGACAAGATCGTCAAGCTTCGCATCTTCAATGATGAAAAAGGCTTGATGAATCGCAGCGTAATTGACGTCGGTGGTGGCGTTCTCGCGGTCAGCCAGTTCACGCTTTACGCAGACGCAAAAGGTGGGAATCGCCCGAGCTACACCAATGCTGCGCGCCCTGACCAGGCGTCCCCGGCGTTTGATCGCTTCGTCGCGAAGCTTGCCGCGCGGCTCGGCAAATCGGTGTCCGCCGGCGTGTTCGGTGCAGATATGAAAGTAACGCTCGTCAATGATGGTCCGGTGACGATTTGGCTGGATTCAGAGACATTGTGAATACGATTGCCACCGAACTTGACCACATCGTAATCGCAGCACGAACGCTGGATGAAGGCCGCGCTTGGGCACGCAAAACGCTCGGAGTCGAAGCAATCGGCGGCGGCAAACACGATGGCCTCGCGACGCACAACACGCTGCTCAAACTCGACGGCAAGAGCTACCTCGAAATCATCGCGATTGATCCCGACGCCCACGCAGCCGCGCCGAATTTCCCGCGCTGGTTCGGCCTTGATTCGGATGAGGTTTGTGAGCTCATCGCACACGGCCCGCGATTGGTGGCGTGGGTGGCCCGCTGTGAGGGCGCGCCCGACGCGATTGACCAACTTACCAAGACGCCGGATTACTCAGCGAATGTCGTGCGCTCAGCGTCACGCGCTGACTTCCGCTGGCGGTTCGCGTTCACGCCCGACGGCGCGCGCATCGCAGGCGGCTTGTTGCCGCATCTGATTCAATGGGATTGCGAGGTGCATCCCTGTGATCGACTACCTGAAAGTGGCGTGTCGCTGACTGCGCTGATGCTCGGCGCGCCTGAGCCAGAGCGGCTCGCGGGCATGCTTGAAGCGTTGCGCTTTGCGGATGCGCAGGCGCAAGTCGGGCACAGCGTTGCGCCGAATCTCGTTGCGACGTTGCGAACTCCGAACGGGTGCGTGGTACTCGATTAACGTCTCGTAGGTGCTGCGAACGCTGCGACAGTCTGGCGCACGCGGATTGCGGCTCTCGCCGCTCCCACAAGAGCATCGTTCTGTCATCGCCCGTAAACATAGCCGCGTTATGCTTTGCGCCGCCTGACATTGCAAAACCGGAGCCCCATTGAAACGTCTGCTCGCCGCCACTTTCCTGCTATTCTGCACCGTCGCCCACGCGCAGCTCAACATCCTCTGCTCCACCGATACCGACTGGTGTGAAAGCAAGGCGCGCGAGTTCTCGGTGCAGACTGGCATCAAGGTGAGCATGACCCGCAAAGCCACGGGCGAAGTGGTTGCGCAATTGAAGGCTGAGAGCGCGAACCCGAAGGCTGATATTTGGTACGGTGGCACCCATGATCCGCATTTGCAGGCCTCAAACGTTGGACTGCTCCAGACCTGCGTCAGTGCCAATATGAAAGATCAATACCCGTGGGCGACCGACCTGCTCGCCAAGAGCGCCGATCAAGTGACGGGCTTTTATCGCATCACTTTGGGTTTTGGTTACAACCGCGACTTGCTCGCGAAAAAGGGCCTAAAAGCGCCCGCCTGCTGGAGCGATTTGCTCAAGCCCGAGTTCAAAAATGATGTGGAAACCTCCAACCCCATCACCAGTGGCACCGGCTACACCATTTTGGCCACGATGGTGCAGTTGATGGGTGAGGACAAAGCGTTTGACTACCTGCGTGCGCTCAACAAAAATGTGAACCGGTACACCGCCAGCGGCACCGCGCAACGGCAAAGCGTGGCGCGCGGCGAATCGATGATTGGCATCACTTTTTTGGATGAATTCATTCCAGAGTTGTACGTCAACGCCCCGATTGAAATCGTGTAGCCTTGCGAGGGTACCGGTTACAGCGTTGGCGCGACGAGCCTCGTCAAAGGCGCACGAAATCTTGGTGCGGCCAAAAAGTTCTACGACTGGGCGCTCACCGCTGACGCGCAAACCATCAAAGATCAAACCAAAGTCATTGCCATCCCGAGCAATCGCGCGGCCTATGCACCAGATAGGGTTAAAGCGCTAGAAAGTGCGCGACTTTTCAATTACGATTCGGTCAAGTACGGATCAAGCGCCGAGCGCAAACGACTCATTAAAAAATCGGAACGTGAAGTGAAAAGCGCGGCCAAGTAAGTAGTTTCCAATCACCGTTCATCCTGAGCTCGTCGAAGCGTCGGTTGCAAGCCAACGAGGCTTCGACGGGCTCAGCCTGAACGATGTCGAATTCATTTTGAGACACTCATGAAAAAACTCCTCCTCGCCACAGCTTTAGCCGCGCTCAGCGCCGCGCCCAGCTTCGCCCAGCAGGTCAACGCCTACTGCTCCACCAACCAATCGTGGTGCGAAATGGCTGCCACCGAGTTCACCAAAGCCACTGGCATCAAGGTGGTGCAAACGCACTTGGGCACGGGTGAAGCGCTGGCCCGCTTAAAGGCCGAATCAGCCAACCCGAAAACTGACATTTGGTGGGGCGGCACGGGCGACCCCTTCCTCGCCGCCGCTGAAGAGAAATTGCTCGACGTTTATCGTCCGGCTTACACCAAAGATTTGTACGACTGGAGCGTGCGCCAGTACGACATGAGCGGCAACATGGTCGGCGCGTTCTACACCAGCGCCATCGGCCTCGGTTGGAACGACGACATCCTCACTAAAAAGAAATTGCCCGCCCCCAAATGCTGGGCCGATTTGACCGACCCCAAGTACAAAGGTGAGATTGAAATGGCCAATCCTGGCTCGTCCGGCGGTGCGTACACCATCGTTGCCGGACTCATTCAGTTGATGGGCGAAGACGCCGCCTTTGAGTACATGAAAAAGCTGCACAAGAACATCACCAGCTACACCAAGAGCTCGCAAGCACAGGCCAAAAACGTAGCGCGCGGCGAAGCCGGCATCGGCATCTCATTCTTGTTTGGCTTTGACGAGGAGCGGCAAGCAGGCTTCAAGTCTGTGCGCTCGGCGGCGCCGTGCGAAGGCACGGCGTATGAACTCGGCGGCATCGCGCTGATCAAGGGTGGCCGCAACGGCGACAACGCCAAAAAATATTACGACTGGCTCATGGGCCCGGTCGGCCAAAGCATGGGTGCCAAAGCTAACTCGCTTCAGAACCCGGCCAACAAAACGTTCAAACAAGACCCAAAGATCCCGACGCTGGACGGCGTGAAACTCATCAATTACGACTTCAAAAAATACGGTGCATCCACAGAGCGCAAACGCATTTTGGAGCGTTGGGAAAAGGAAGTTAATTCGCTGCCACGGTAAGCGGTTTGACGCGCGGCAGAGCGCTGTAGGAGCGGCTCCGGTCGCGATCACCACTCTGCTTGCTGCGAATCCGGGTTTCGCGGCCAAGGCCCGCTCCCACAGGGCGAGCGAGCGCTCATGTAGCTCTCAGCTTTTTGGTCGAAAGCCCCATTTCATTTGGGCAAAGCACCAATAAAGGCTACTTGTCGACTTAAGCCGATTATCTGCCTAAGCCCATGTTAAATGGGCGTTTCAGCCGAAAGCTGATCGCGCTAGCTCTTCGGGCGCTTGCTCTCGTCAATATCCAGTAGATGCCAGAAATGCTGGCGGTACGGAATGCGTTTGTAGTTCATGAGCCACGGCTGCATAACGATGTTCTGGTATCGAAACACGCCGGGTTGCCACACCGAATTCACCGTGACGATTTCGTTCATCGTTTTGTACAGCGCCCAGCGCTGGGGGCCGAGCGGCAACGTCTGCGCTTTCTCATAAATCTCGTCGTACTGTTTGAGATTCATGCGGGCGAAATTCGATTGCCCGATGCTTTTGCTGTAGTGCAGTTGCAAAAATGAATTGCCATCGACGCCGGAAGAATTCCAGCCCAACCCCCAAAATTGCAGTTGCCCGGCGCGGCCCTGCTTCAATAGATCGGGCCATTTCTGCGTGTTGAACGCGATCTTGATACCAATCGAGTCGAGCGCTTTTTTCCAAAGCTCATCGGTTTCGCGGTCAAGCGCACGCGGCGACGATGATCGGGTGATGACCAGTAGCTTGCCGTCGGGCATTTCACGATAGCCGTCACCATCGCGATCCTTGTAGCCGAAATGATCCAGCAGCGCGCGTGCCAGCGGCACGTCATTGCCGTTCAGATTCGGCTTGTTGGGGATGTGTCCCGTTTGCGTTGGCGGCAGAATCTGATTGGCTGGTGTGGCTTGATTGCGGAACACGATGCGGACGTAATCATCAATCGGGTACGACATGATGATGGCGCGGCGCAGCGCGATTTTTTCGACCGTGTATCCACCGACGATGGGGTCTTCCATGTTGAAGTAGTCAAACGCCAGCGCGGGTTCAAGCGCGCGCTGATGCTTCACGCCTTTGTTAGCGTAGTCCGGGGCCAGCATGCCGTTTATGACCACATTACCGATCAGATCCGAGCCAACAAATTCATAGTCGAGCGAGCCCGCCTTGAACGTCAGCAATCGTGGATTCGCCTCTTCAATGATGTTGATCTGCACATTGCCTACCAGCGGCATGTCCTTGTCCTGATACTTCGCGATGATCGCTCTATCCTCGGCGGTTTCGCCTTCGGTCAACGGATATTTGCGCGAGTAATTCGGATTTTTGGTGAGCAGCAGCTTGTTGCCCTTAATCCATTCCTTGATCATGTACGGGCCGGCGCCGACCGGATTGGTCATGATCCGACCGCCCGGATCGCGATACGCTTCAACGACTTCGCGTGCCACTGGCGACCAGTTGTATTGGTTCATCAACTCGGTCAGCAGATAGTCCGGCTGTATGAGCTTCAACTGCACGGTGTAGCGATCCAGCGCCTTCAGGCCTTCAATCGGTTTGTCGTAGTCGAACTTGCCTGACTTTTTGGCTTCGGCGACTAGTTCGTTCGCACCGATAAGCTTGTTGTCGATGTGCCAAAGGCTGGGGGATGCCATCTTCGGGTCGAGCATGCGCTTCCACGAATAGACGAGATCGTCCGCCGTGACTTCGCGCTTCTTGCCTTTGAACGCGGGGTCGTCCGAGAAGAAAGCCCCTTTGCGTACGCGAATTTTCCAGGTCAGTCCGTCCGCCGATATTTCCGGCATCGCCTCCGCCAACACCGGGCGCAGGCGGGCGGGACGCACGTAGTAATCAAACTCAAACAGATTGTCGAAGATCGCGTTGTTGATGTGGCCCGAATACAGGTCATTGGTCGCCTGCGGATCGAAGCCTGTCACGTCCACGGGGAACGCCACCCGGATGGTCTTGTTCATATCTGTGGCGTGCACGCCCGCCGTCAGAACAACGGCCCCGGTCAAAAGGGCGAGGAGAAATCGCTTCATGCGTCAGCAATCGTGGAAATTCGAAGCCTTCATTATCGCGCGGCTTGTGCCTCATGTGGGCGAGGTGTTTCCCTTCCCGTGCGCGACCGTAACCTCTATCTGGCGCGTTGCAAATCCTTCACCTGCGCCGCCTCATCGATATCGACAAATTTCCATGGCGTGCGCCAGAACGGGTGCCGTGCGTAGTTTTTGAGCCACGGCTGCGACACGTCGTTGGCGTAGGTGTGAAAGCCAAAATCCAGCACCGTGTTCGCCGCTGCAATTTTTGACAGCGCGGCGTAGACCGCCGTGCGCTCCGGCCCCAGCGGCTTGGTCTGTGCGAGGTCGTACAGGCGATCGTACTCGACGTCCTTGAACTGCATGTCGTTGATCGCGTTGATGTTCCTCGACACCAGAAGGCTCGCGTAACCGTCACCTCCGGGGCCGCTTGATATCCAGCTCCACCCCCACGATTGCAGTTTCCCGGTGCGCGACATTTCGATCAGGTCAGGCCACTTCTGATTGAAAAACTGCACACGGATGCCAATGGCGTCCATGCTCTGCTTCCAGATTTCGTCCTGCAAACGAGAGCGACTATCGGGTGGGTTGGATCGGGTGAAGGTGAGCGGTTTGCAGCCTGGCGCTTCGCGGTAGCCGTCGCTGTCGCAATCTTTGTAGTCAAAGCGGTCAAGCAGCGCGCGCGCCAACGCCGGGTCGTACGGCGGGCGCAAGTTGAGTCCTGGCGTATGACCTGATTGCGTCGGCGGTATCAGCTGTGTGGCCAGCTCGACTTGGTTTTTGAAAGCTAGTTGCGCTTCACGCCCCTTGTTGTAGCCCATCAAAATGGCACGACGCAACGCGTTTTTTTCAAGTGATGTGCCGCCGACCACGGGGTCGCTCATGTTGAAGTACTGAAAGCTGAGTATCGGCTCCATAAACCGGGTGTGGCGAATGCCCTTCGCCGCAAATTCTGGCTTGAGCGTGTTGCCGTTGAACATGCGCTCATGCAGGTCGCGCGGCACGTCCACTTGCTCCAGTTCGCCGCTTTGAAACGCGAGGACGCGGGGCAACGACTCTTCGAGAATGCTGACCTCAATACGGTCAATTTGCGGGACGCGCAGTGTTGATTCTGCTCCGCCTGGGAGCGGCAAGGTTTCTTCGCGGTACGTCGGATTTTTGCCAAGTACGATGCGGCTGGAGCGCTTCCACTCGGACCGAATCAACTGATAGGCGTTGGTGCCGACAGGATGCTCACGAACGCGACCACGCTCGTCACGATATTTCTCGATGACCTCGCGGGCGACGGCGGAAAACGTTGATGAAGCAAGACTGTATACAAACTCGAATTCGGGCGTTTCAAAGACGATCTGGAGTCGGTAACGATCCAGCATTTTGAGCCCGGAAATCTCGGCGTCGTAATCGAAGCGTCCCGATTTTTCAGCAGCAGCGCGTACCGGCTTTGCACCAGCGACTTTGTTTTCGACCAGGTAGTAGTAGGGCGACGCAATTTTCGGGTCCATCAAGCGTTTGATGGAGTAAATATAATCCGCTGCGACCAGTTCACGCCTCTTGCCAGCGAACGCCGGGTCGTCCTGAAAATAGATGCCGGGCTTGACGTTGAGCGTGAATGTTTTGCCGTCCGCAGAAACATCTGGCATCGCAACGAGCGTTGCAGGTCGCAGCTTCACGGGCCGCGCGTGATAGTCGTACTCCAGCGGCGGATCGAAAATCATGCGGATGATGTCACTCGACGGAACGTCGTCGGATGCTGCCGGATCGAAGGTTGTCTCTGCGGCAGTGAAGGCGATGTGAAGCGTTTTTGCGGCGTGTACAGACGCAGTAAACGTGCACGCAATCGTCAGCGCAACAAGAAAAATGTGGGAGCAGTTCCACCGCGAAGGGCGGTGCGTTCGCTGCCCCTTTTTCGCGGTTGAACCACTCCCACAAGGCAACATTATCCGAGCACCTTTTCAATATCCTTAGCCAGCGAGGCTGGCGTGTCCGTTGGCGCGAAGCGCTTCACCGTGCCGTCTGGTGACACCAGAAACTTGGTGAAATTCCACTTGACACCTTCGCTTCCGAGCAGCCCCGACGCGGCTGCCTTCAGGTGCGTAAACAACGGTGCTGCGTTGTCGCCATTCACGTCGACCTTGGCAAACATGGGGAAATTGACGCCATAAGTCAGGTCGCAAAAACTCGCGATGTCAGATTCAACGTCCGGCTCTTGTGAACCAAACTGATTACACGGAAAGCCCAACACTTCGAGCCCTTTCTCGTGATACTCGTCATAGAGTTTTTGCAAGCCCTCGTACTGCGGTGTAAATCCGCATTTGCTCGCCGTGTTCACGATCAACAGCGTCTTGCCTTTGTACTGCGCAAGGTCTTGCTGTTTACCCGTGATGTCTTTGGCTTTGAAATCGAATGCGGTGGTCATGGTGAGTCTTTCTTTTAAACAAACTGTGGGAGCGGTTCCACCGCGACTCGCATGTTAGAGATCGGCAATCGCGGTGGAACCGCTCCCACAAGGAGATTACAGCGCCGCGAATCCATGCTCCAGATCAGCACGCAAATCGCCCTCATCTTCGAGGCCGATGTTCAAGCGAATCAACGCACCCTGATGCGGCCAGTTCGTTCGCGATTTACTCAGGTCATAAGTCAGCGCCAGAGATCCAATTCCCGCCCAGCTTGCGCCAATACCGAACAGTTCAAGGGCATCGATAAAGCGCGCCGCTGCGTCTGCGCCAAATGGATCCTGCAACACGAACGAAAACACGCCGGTTGAGCCCGTAAAGTCTCGCTTCCAGATGTCGTGACCGGGGCAGTCAGGCAGTGCGGGGTGCAGCACGAGTTTGACCTCGGGCCGAGTCTTTAGCCAAACAGCCAAGTCCAGCGCCACGCGCTCGGCGTGCTTGACGCGCATCGGCATTGTCGGCAATCCACGCAGCACTAAGTACACATCATCGGGCGCTACGCACTGACCCGTCTGCAGCGCCATTTCTTTCACGCGCTTCCACGTCGCCTCATCTTTGGTCGTGATTGAGCCCATCACCAGATCGCTGTGCCCAGCGGGATACTTGGTGAGCGCGTGCACCGAGATGTCAGCGCCCTTTTCGAACGCGCGCAAGTACCACCCGGCGCTATACGTGTTGTCAATCGCAACCAGCGCACCGGCTGCGTGGGCGGCTGCGGCGATGACCGGAAGATCGCTCAACTCCATGGTGATCGAGCCGGGTGTTTCCACCCACACCAGCCTGGTGTTCGGCTTGATCTTTGCTGCGATGCCAGCGCCAACGGCCGGATCGTAATACTCAACGGCCACGTTCATTTGCTTGAGCAGGCCGTTAGCGAGCGCCTTCACCGGGTCATACACATTGGACGGAACCAACACATGATCACCCGGTTCGACGAATGGCAAAAACGCATAGGCGACCGCAGCGAGGCCTGACGGGAACAGCACTGAATTGAAGCCGCCTTCCCATTCGGCAATGCGGTTTTGCAAATCTCGCGTGGTCGGCGTGCCGACCGTGCCGTACACGTATGTTGACTCATCAAGCCCCGAGCGTTGCTTCCACTTGGCGACGCTATCGAAGAGCACGGTGGATGCGCGCTCGGTGCTCGTCACCAACGAGCGAAAGCCCGCTGGAACTTCACGCGAAGGATGGATCAGGAGTGTTTCGGGTTTCTTTGTGGGCATGGGAGATTGACGGCGATGGGCTTAAGCGCGCTGCAAAATCTGCGCGTGATGATCGAGATGATCGTTGATAAAGGTGGAGATGAAGTAATAGCCATGATCGTAGTCGGCATGGCGACGCAGCGTGAGCGATTGCCCGATCAATTGACAGGCAGATTCAAACAAGTGCGGATGCAATTGCACTTTCAGGAAGTTGTCGGCTAATCCTTGATCGATCAGGATTCCCAGCGGGTACGGCGCGCTTCTCTTTGTGCCCATGAGGGCGGTCGCATCGTGCTGTAACCACTCGGTTTGATCGCTGCCGAGATAGCCGCCAAACGCCTTCTTACCCCACGGACATTGACTCGGCCCACAGATTGGCGCGAAGGCAGAGAGCGACTTGAAAAGCCCCGGATGCCGAAGTGCCAACGTCAGTGCGCCGTGCCCACCCATTGAATGTCCGCACAGACCTACACGATTCGCATCAATCGGCAGATGCTCGCCGATGACTGACATCAGCTCCTGCGTCAGATAGGTCTCCATGCGGTAATGCTTCGACCAGGGTTCTTGCGTGGCATCGAGATAGAAACTCGCCGCCAAACCAAAATCCCACGCGTCGTTTTCGCCCGCAATACCCGCGCCGCGTGGGCTGGTGTCGGGCGCAATCAGTGCGACACCAAGCTCAGCCGCGCGCCGCTGGGCGCCCGCTTTGGTCATGAACGTTTCTTCGTTGCAGGTGAGCCCCGCGAGATAAATCAACGCAGGAACGTGCTCACCCGTTACGGCCCGGGCAGGCAGAAACACCGAGAAACGCATCGGCAAACCGATGACTGACGATGCATGTTGGCAAAACCGCTGCACGCCGCCAAAGCAGGCGTGCTCGCTCAGCAGTTCAAGCGACGTCGTCATCGTCATCAATACAAAACCACGCCACGAATCGACTCGCCGCGTTTCATCAAATCAAAGCCCTTGTTGATGTCTTCCAGCGGCATGGTGTGCGTAATCAAGTCATCAATGTTGATCTTGCCATCCATGTACCAGTCGACAATTTTCGGCACGTCGGTGCGTCCGCGCGCACCGCCAAACGCGGAGCCTTCCCATTTGCGACCGGTGACGAGCTGAAACGGGCGCGTGCTGATCTCCGCGCCTGCTTCGGCTACGCCAATAATAATGCTGCGGCCCCAGCCTTTGTGCGTGCATTCAAGCGCTTGTCGCATCACCCTGGTGTTGCCGATGCACTCAAAACTGTAATCCGCGCCGCCGTCGGTCAATTGCACGATGGCGTCCACCACGTTCTCGGTGTGTTTCGGATTGATGAAATGAGTCATGCCGAATTTGCGGGCCATCGCCTCGCGCGCCGGGTTCAGATCAACGCCAATGATCTTGTCCGCACCGACCATCTTCGCGCCCTGAATCACGTTGAGGCCAATACCGCCCAGGCCGAACACCACGACGTTCGCGCCAGCCTCAACTTTCGCCGTGAAGATCACCGCGCCGATACCCGTGGTTACGCCGCAACCGATGTAGCAGACCTTGTCGAACGGTGCGTCCTTGCGGATTTTCGCCAGCGAAATTTCCGGTGCAACCGTATAGTTACTGAAGGTGGATGTGCCCATGTAGTGAAAAATCGGCTCGCCATCCAGCGAAAAACGGCTCGTCGCGTCCGGCATTAAGCCCTTGCCCTGCGTCCCACGGATGAGCTGGCAGAGATTCGTCTTGCGCGACAGACAAAACTTGCAGCTGCGGCATTCCGGTGTGTACAGCGGAATGACGTGATCCCCTTTTTGCAGGCTCGTCACGCCGGGGCCGACGTCGACCACAATGCCCGCACCTTCGTGGCCGAGAATCGCGGGAAAGATACCCTCCGGGTCTGCGCCCGACAGCGTGTAGTAGTCGGTGTGGCAAATGCCTGTGGCCTTGATCTCGACCAACACTTCACCGGCTTTCGGGCCTTCAAGATCGACGGTTTCGATGGTCAATGGCTCGCCTGCTTTCCAGGCGACGGCTGCTTTCGTTTTCACGCGTAATTCCTTTGAAACTTTATGCCCGCGAGTGTATTCGCTGCGCGTAAGGGACGCGGTATCAGTGAGTTGACACAATCCTTCATGCGGCACCGCCACGCCTGGAATCAAACTGAACTGAGCATTGAGGCCGCAACGCAGGAGTGGTTTTCCGACGCATATCAGGCGCACCCGTTCACGGTGACTGCGGTAGGCCACGCGGCCATCCTGTAGGGTGCGTATGCGTATCAGACCGGCATCATTGGCAACGACTGGAAGTGCCGCGACGGCAAATTTGTCTACAACACCGCTGACGCCGCGCACAAGAACCTCGATGGCACGCCGACAAGTGAAGACGACGGTGTCAGTCCGAAGAATTTGCAGGTAAGTTTGTTGGGCGACGAACTGCGTCATGCGACCAACAACGCGGGCCGAATTTTCCTGGTTTTCGGAAAGGATCGTGGCGCGATTTTGATGGCAGGCAAGTCGGGCACGGCGTACATGCTGTCCAAAAAAACGGACCGTTTCACCAGCACCAGTTGTTACATGCAGAAGCATCCTTCACGATGGGAAAGCTACTACGAACAATGCCGCAAGACCAGTGGTTTCATAAGCGCTGGAACCTACTGCTTGACGACCCCAAAGCGTACAGCGAGCGTTAACCGACGGCCAGCCGTGGGCGGCGGTCTACAACAATATGACCTCAAAAATGGGCTACCTGTACGGTCGGGGTGAAGTCACGCCGGGCCCGATTGATTACAGCATGTTGATTGCCGGGCCATTTGGTGACGAAGCCACGGCTGAATTTTCCACCGCGTTACTTAAGGGCGAATTGATCGGCAAGAACCCGAAGGGTGCCACCGACATTCTGACGGTGAGTTTTTCAAGCCACGATTGCATCAATTACAACTTTGGGCCCGAGAGCATTCAGTCGATGGATCATCTGATTCGCCTCGACCGCACGCTCACCAAATTCTGCACTGCTATCGATGCGCAAGTATGGCGCGAAGACGTGCTTATGTTATTGACTGCCGATCACGGGTTTATGAACACGCCCGAATACAGCATCTCGCGCGGCTTCGATGCAGGGCGTGTTGACCCGCGAGCATTGCGTGGCACGGTCAACGCTCTGGCCGAGAACAAATTCGGCATCGCAAATCTCGCGCCACAGCATATGATCGGCGGCTGAACACGCGACTACGCCGCGATGGACGCGAAGGTGTTGCATCGGGAAGAGGTGGAAAATTTCATGGCTCGTGCTGTGTTGGAGCAACCGGGCATGGCGTTTGCTTTCATCCGCAGTCAGTTAGAGCGTGGAAGCATGCCATCAAACCAAGTGGCGACACTGGTGCAGCGTTCGTGGCATCGACAGTTCGCAGTCGATCTGGTCGTGGTGCAAAAGCCGTCTTTTTTCAAACCAAGTCGAATTCCCCACAAGCCGTGTGTTCTCATGGCACGCCGTACAGCGACGACACCAACGTACCGCTGATGATTCAAGGATCGAAATGGATCAAGCCGGGGCGCTACGGCCAGTATGCGGAGACGGTACATATTGCGCCGACGCTGGCGCAGATCCTGAACATCCGTGTGCCAAGTGCGAGCGAGGGCAAAGTGCTGCCACATGCGCTGATCTCGAAATAGATCTGCAACTCGTGAAGTGGTAGGCCGTGAGGGACTTGAACCCCCGACCAAAGGATTATGAGACCGTCCCGATGGGGTTTGCGGGGTGTTGTCTTCTAATGCGGTCGCGGGTTGGGCAGTGAGTGAGTGTTGACAATTATTGCGATAATTTGTCCCGAGTGTCCCAAATTTGTCCCAAGAAAATGTGAGCGGCTCCAACATATCATGCGGAGATGCGGGCGAAGGAAGCAACACAATCCTTATTGTGCGTTCGTGCTTGCTCGGCGATACGCCGCGCATTGACGCACTTCCTCGCGATCCTGAACGCGCGCGTCGTGCACCGTTTGCCATTGCATGTTGGACGGGCTGTTTGCACCGCCTGCGCGCAGCGGGAGAACATGGTCGATTACATGGCGAGGGCACTTGCCGCGCGTGTGCGAGCTGGTAGGCACGCGTTCACCTTACGGAAATGATGCTTCGCCTATCCGCTGCGGGGTTGTTTGGTCCCGATAGCGGGCGAAAAGACGAGGGTCGCAAACACCAGCAACGGTAGGCTTCTCACGGCCAAAAGCGCTGGAGTAGGGCGGTCATTTGTATATGTTTGCCGCAGCGCGCGCTTCTTGCCCATTTTTATTGACGCAATCTCGGTTCCATGCAGCGCTGAATCCTTTAGAGGACTCATCCTTAAGCTCGCCCTTACTGGTAATCATGAACGCTGCCTGACGTAGCGCATTAAAGCCGTTGCGCGCCCGGTATCGATAACAAATCGCGTTAGACTCGTATGACATGAAGACCGAAGTGAACTCCACGCTATCGGGATCATGTGCTTGCTTGCGAATCAGACGCGCGTAGGTAATTGCGAGATTTGCGCGCTCATCTTGCTGTGCTGTTTCAACGGCATTAGTTTTGGTCAAATCCATGTCGCGAACCTGCTTTAGCAAGGTTAGGTATTCATTATCCGCAACGCTTTCAAATTCCGCTGCTTTAGCCGCTACGCCAATCTTAGCTCCGCTGGAAATTGCGTCACGCATTTCTCTTATTATTTGAGCGCGATAATCAGGAAAACGCGCGCTGTTTTTGACGCGCAACTCCTCTCCCTTGGTGCGTGCAATAGCCATTCGCGCATCTATAGCCAACCGCTCACGATAATCTGTGTACGTGAAGTATCCCCACGTTGCGCTGGCCACCACAAGACATATGCCAATAAGCATTAGTTTTGGGTAGTACATCATTCTGGCTAACATTTTTCTTCTCGCTGTAAGTCACGGCATATGCTTCGACGCGGGTTGATACAGCAGTACCTTACCAACGATTCTTACGTTGGGAGAATCAATTTCAATCTTGTCAAGCAGTCGATTCAGCGGCAGTAGATACCACTTGCCGTTATCCGTCACCAGCTTTTTAAAAGTAGCCTCTCGTTGACATAGTTGTCGTTGCCACGCTACCGGTTTCTTGCGCTCGTTTCGCCCCGTGCCACGACTGGTGGGGAAGGACCCGTGACGTGGGTGGGTGCTCCGAAACCCGTATCAAGCTCACGCAGCGCGCGCCCCAACTCCCGCAATTTCAGCCTCATAGCGCCCGCGTAAGCATTCCGTGATGCCTTCGCCTTACCTTCCTTGCTTCGTGGCCCTGTGGCCCGTTTCCACGGTTGCCATGCGTGGATTGCTTGCGCCTGCTTTGCTCTTCGCTCTGGTGTCCACGGGTTTGCCATGCGTTGCCCTCGTATCGGTCAATAGTTCGTTTTGCGGGTTTTCGTTTTCCTCGCGCGCGCGCACGACTGCTCTGCTCGTATCGGCTGTACCGTTGTTCACTTGCTGCGGTCCATTGGAAATATTGGCTTGTTTGACGAAAGCCACGGGGCGGGGGTTTTTGATGTTGGCCAGCGTTTCGAGTGTGGCGCGGCATTGGCCTTGCGCCTTCAATGCCAGGCGTAGGTAAGTGTCGGTCGCTCCCATGTACTCGCCCGCGTTCGATGCCGCATGGCGTGACAACGCCGTGAAGGTGGCTTGCAGCGTGAGCGCTTGCGCGAAGAGCATCGATTCGATTCCTTTCATATCGCCGCTGTGCATCGCGTCGGCTTGCTCACGTATCTTTTCTGCAAGTGCGGTGAAATCAGGTTCGCCCACAGAATGAGTGAGCCAGGGCTCCATTCCCACCGCGGCCTGAACGACTGCCACAGTCGACGCATGGCGTGCGATCCTTTGCGCGGGCGTCAAATCGTGCGCCGCTAGGTCATCGGACTTGATGACCAGGGTGCTTGTCTTCACTTTGCTCGCGCTTGCTTTCATCGCTTCAATCCTTCACCTTCACAACGCGTTCAACCGTCCAAAAGGATCGCGTGGATTTATGGTGTGTGTGCGTGAACTTTTTGAACGTCACGACTACGCGCCCGAAGCCCGCTATCTCAGCGCTGCGCTCATACACCGCATTGGTGGCTTCCGTCAGCGGTGGTAGCGTTTCACGCAATGGTTGAATCAGTTCTTCCGGCACTTTGCTGTAGATATTGTCTTCGTCCATGGCGCTTACTTTTACTGAGGATATATCCAGTATTATCTACCAATGAGCAACGGCGTACACTTTGCCGATGTGTGTGAACTACACCCCGAAACAGTTGCAGGACAAGCTGCGCCACTGGACACCACTTGATGAAGCCGCGTACCCGCGTGAGACGTGGCCCGGTTATCCCGCGCCGATCTACGCCCGCGACGATGACCAGTTCATTCAGACGCCCGCCGACTTGCCATTTCGTGGCACGATGCTCGTCCGCTTCGGGTTGATACCGTTTCGGACCAGCGACCCGAGCAAGGTTCGCAACACGCAAAACGCCCGCTCTGAGACCGTCGACAAGCTCTGGAGTTACAAACCCGCGTGGGACCGTTCGCAGCTCTGCCTAGTGCCCATGCAACGCTTCTTCGAACCCGATTGGCGCACAGGTAAAAGCATTCGCACGGCAATCCAGCGCCGCGATGGTGACGCGTTCACGATAGCGGGCATTTGGGATCGTTGGGTTGATAAGTCGACGGGCGAAGTGATCGCGAGTTTTTCCATGCTCACGATCAACGCGGACAGTCACCCCATGATGAGTCAGTTTCACAAGGCCGGCGATGAAAAGCGCTCGCTCGTTGTCATCCCGGAAGAGTTGCGCGACGAATGGCTTGAAGCCAAGACGGACCGGGCGAAAGAGTTTCTGCAACCTATGCCAGTCGAAGAGTTCACCAGCGAGCCTGTGCCGTTGCCGCCGCGCCCGAAGAAGTTGAAGCCACAGGGGTTCGGCTAAACGCCAATTTGCTGCGTATACAAGGCCGTGGTTCGTTGGTCCCACGTTAGTGGGTGACGCCGCGTTGATCGTCGGGTGCCGACGCCAATGGATGAACCAAGCTATTCGAGATCGCTGAACACGGCTTCCGCCTCCTTTATCTGCGTACTGGTCGACTTGCCGTCAACTGCGTCGTTCAACTTATAGTCAGCCTTGTTACGCGCGCGCCGCATGGAATTAAGGCGATTCGCAATAGCGACTTTGTTGGCTTGGAAGTAGAATTCTTGCACTACGCGATGCACGTCCTTAGTCGTGTCGGATATTCCAGCTTGATCTCTTGCACGAAGGAATGCGGCGTAGTACGCACGGGACACAGAACTTCGGCGGTCAACTTCAGGAGCTTTGCCGCCGTCGTAGAGTCGACGGGCGAGCTCAAGTATCTCGCCACACTCGCACGCCATAACTTCTATCGGAAAGTTACGGTCACATCTCGCAGAAGCCGCGACGCTTGAACGTCGCTGATTATCGAAGCGTAGAACTTATCTTCGACTGCGATCATTTTATCAACGTCGTCAAACCCCGTAGTGACTTCAATCACGTCGCGAGCGTTACCAAACTCTGCGTCGTGTTCCGTGAACGCGGTTAGCGATGCGGTGGAGAAAGCGCTTCGTATGTGTCGGCAAACCGTGTGATATCGCCAAAGCAAGGCGTCACAATCCAACGTCAATGCGGAGTGCCGAAAAAGCCGAACCGTGCCGTTTGTGTAGGCATCACTAGCGTCCCCCAGTGCCGACAGGCGCAAATTTGCGGACACTAGGTTTCGGCGAGAGTCAACCTGTGTCAGCATCGAAGATGCTTCGCTGCACGGAAACAGGGTCGCCAGCAATCCGGCAGCGTAAAGGCCCGCAGTTGAGGTGGTTGACTCATTCGGAAACATGATACTCAGGTTCAAGTTGGTCAATGGTTTCTTGGGTCAAGCAATCGAAGAAAAGCTCTTTATTAGCAGTATGCATTGAATGCAACTGAGTATCGAGTTTGTCCATGAAGGCTTGCACGTCGGTGTTCTTTTCGAGGTGCTGCGCGACAGTGTCAACTGAGAGCAGTAAACCCGAGCGTATTGGTTGGTTCTCCACTTGGGAATCAGCGTGTGTAGCGATCTCCACTATGTGTATCAACAACGGGTCCCGATACTCGATACGCGCGTTCACCGGGCCGCTTCGATCTGTTCTCGTGCCCACCGAAATCTGCGCTTTCAGTACTGACATCCGGTCTGTTCCTGATTTGACCGGAAACAAGTCTCGGTAACGCAAAGAACATCGTTCTACCGCTACCAACTGTCCGCTATCAAGCACGGCCTTTACGATTGCTTCGATTGATTTGGAAAAACTTGTCCACCCAGGGTAAGGCGTAGGGGCCACCACGGCCAAGCTATAGTCACCGATCAGTACGGCGCAATGGGGGGAATCTATTCCCACTAACGCGAGTCTGCGCAACTTCGGGTCCGAATCACGCATTTCTCGCGGAAGGTCAGCCGCGGCGAGACGATTAACTTTGCCCCCGCGAAGGATCTCTACCTGGGAGAGCAAGATCCCGGGAAGAACGCTTGCAGCTGGGGACGGCGCACTAAACCACAGCTCAAAAACTGCTTCAATTAGCGGCGCAGCGTTTAGGCGTGTGGGAAGAGGCATGTGAATTGCGCAATGTGCGAACGGCGGTCGCCTTGCTTAGTAAATTAATGACGAATGAAGTTTATACCCGCGAACCCGCTACATTGAATCTACAGTCTGGGCGTCCGCCTAGTTCGTCCCACGGCATGGTAAATCTATATAGGTGGCTACGTGGTGACCCTTTGATTAAATTTGATTGTTTTCAAGTCGAAGTGAGTGAACCCGCGCCCGCGTTGGTGTTGCGCTCCAAATCTCAGGTTTTCTAAGGTACACACGGTGACCCCGTCACTTTGACCGAAACCATGAAAAAAGCCCCATTTCTGGGGCCATAGGGTTGCGTGGTGGCCTTGTTATGGGTACGTGGTGACCCTTAGAGTTTTTTGCTGTTAGCAGGTTCACTACGGCGGGCGTTGCTTCGGTTCTGGTGGCGTTCGCCATTCCCTGAATGCAAGGCTCGCCCGCTTGCCTTTAACTTGCTTTGTCGGTGCGTCCACGGTGTCGCAATCGCTGAACGAATAGAGCGAGCAAATCTTGCTCATGTACGCGATTCCGCCTTGCCGTGTCTGCTCGATCAGGCCGCGCTCGATCAACTGGGGAAGATACTTTTTCACCGTTGACCGTGCCCAGCCGTAGCGGTCCAGTTCGGTCGCGGTGGCAGCGATCAGGCCGTTGTTGGTTGGGCCTTTGAACTGCCGTCGCAAGTCGAAATAAAGTGCTCGCGCCAATGGCGACAGCGTGAGAAACGCGGGCGAATCTAGGATTGAAAAACTCACTCCCATAAATCGACCGCGCTCCTTTCTGCCTTTGTTTCTCTCAAAACGACTAGCCATCAGTCGCGCGCGTTGCCGCGTGACGTTGCAGCGCATCGATCATCGCTTGCAGGGCCTCAGGTTCAGGCTCGCGATTGTGGCAAGTGCTGTCATCGGTTACCTGCACCCAACGCACCCGCAACACGTCGCGCGGCCCCTGCACTTGAAACGCGATTGTTGCCGTCTTCATGCCGTACTCCCGCGCGATGGTTCGCTTCGTAGGACGTACTTGCCGACCCGGTGAACAACCCCAGGTTCAGTTTCAACCAACACCCAAAGCGTGTCGATTTCATAGCCTCGTTTTCGAAGCTGCAAAACGCGGGCGGGCGGGTGCAGGATGTCAAACTCGCGGGAGAGTTCAACCGTCGTTCGCGGTGCGATGCGTGACGCGATCAGGAAACGCAAGATTTGCGATTCTCCGTCGGTACGTCTATTCTTCAGGGTGTTAGCTGTATCGGCGGTTCCCTTGTGGGCCGCCTTTTTTTTGGGAGTGGGCTTCTTCTTCATGGCTTGCCCTTTACCCTTGATTCGCGATCCACTGGCGAAAGCCAGCGACGTTAATCAGCACCTTGCGACCGATGCGCCGGATGTGCGGCTCTAGGCCGTTTCGTTTTGCGTTGAAGACGTGCCAGCGAATCGACGATTCGCTGAATGCGTCTTCGGTTGCCGACAACTTCTTCGGGGTTGCCCATTCGGGCGTGGTGGTTTGCAGCATTGCAAATTATTCCTATGAATGCGCAACACGGAGTTGTGTTGCAGGAACAATGCTCGCAATTGCGGCTAGGGGAGTCTATGCCGCTTGCTTGCTTGCTTCACAGTCGGCTGAGCACACTACACAGTTTGCTTGGCGCGGTGCGCGGCAAGCTCTTCGGAGGCAAGGTTCGCGAGTGTCCGATAACCGAGTTCGGACATCTCGCCATGGATCATGGCACTGGCAATAGCACTTGCCGAAAGTTTGCGCGTGCGACTTCGTACGTTGCTCTTGTCCACTATCGCCGGGGCGTCAAAGTGCTTGCTTATGTGCTTCCGAATTTGCGCGCGCGCTTGCTCTTCCATTGCCTTCAATTTCTTTGCTCGGGCGACGCCCCCGGAGGAGGCGACTGCCGATGCCTGTAGCCGCATTCCTTCGATTTCTCCCAGTTGCTCTCCGTGCAGACGGGTCATGCGCAGCAGCAACTCGGCGTCCATTTGGATTGCAAAAAAATAGTCGTCAATAGGTTCACGTTCGCTATCAAAGAATGGAATCGTGAAGTCGTTCGCAACTGTTTCTGCTCTATCCATATCGTCTGGTTCGCGGGCACGCACCACGCGGAAATGTCGAGTGAGCGCCTCACACATGACGATTAAATTGAAGCGCTTGATAGGGGTGCCGGGACCGCAAAAATACTCCCTCGATTCCCTCATTCTTTGCAACGTGGTTTCCGTTGCCTCGCCAAAGCGAGCCTCTATTTCTTCGCGCGGCGTCAGCTCCCAGTATTCGAGTTCGTCCATATCGCGGTACACGTTCGCTAAGCGATGGATTGTCGTCATACTAAGTTCATCTGGGAACTCTTCTAAAACTAACGCGCGAACTCTCCGTCTGAATCTGATCAGTGCGATGACAACTTCGTAGAGAACAGTGCCCGGAAGAAATCCGTTCGCTGATATGCGAAGTCGTTGCATTGGATTCGATGCCAGCAACGCCGGGCATCACCCGCGCCGCCATCTTGCGCACCAAAGCCGATTGATGCTGTTCGGTCAAATGCGCATAGCGCTGCGTCATCTGTGCTGTGCGGTGGCCCAGTACCGCGCCGATTTCTCGAAGGGTTGCGCCTTGTGCTGCCAGCTCGCTCGCGGCACTGTGACGTAAGTCATGAAAACGAAAATCGGAGAGTTGCGCAGTGTCGCGCACTCGCTCCCAAGCCTTGCGCACGTCAAGCGGCTTTTCGCCTTTGGTGTTGGGGAACACCAGTTTCGTATCGATGCGCCGCACGCGCGCCCAAATCTGCAATTCATCCAACGCTGCGCCCGCAATGGTGAGCGTTCGCCGGTGCCCGTTCTTGGTGTCTTCAACCAAGGCGCTGCCGTCTCGCAAATTGACGCGATCCCATTCAAGGCCGCGCATCTCCATATCGCGCGCGCCGGTGCAGAGTGCGAGCAACACCAGCAAGTAAATCTCGCGGTGGCCCGATTCCCGGCACGCCTTCAAAAGCCGGTCGCGCTCATCAGGTGACAGGAAGCGAACGCGCCCGCTCGGTTCCTGCAATTTCTTCACGCGGGTTATCGGGTTTCGCTCAATCCATCCCCAGTCCTCGGCCTTGCCTAAGCAGTGCTGTAAAGCCGCGTAGTAGCGATTGACCACGGCGGGCGAGCGTGGATAGTCCGGCCCGTCTTTCGCGCGCTTGAAGGGCGTTTTAGCGATGGTGCGGCGGGCGGTTTCGATGCTGTCTGCCGTGACGCGCGACAGCTTGACGTTGCCGATGACCGCGAGCCATTCCGCAAGCTGCCGGTTCTGCGCTTTTGCCCAGTCCTTTTTTGTCGAAAGCACTTCGGTGGTGTAGCGCTCGATCAGTTCGACAAAGCTGCGCCGGTCAGCTTCCAGCGCCGTGAAGCGGCCATGATCGATGTTTGACTCTTGTTTGCGCGACCACGCCTTAGCGTCGGTGAGTCGATAGAAAGTCTCAGACAGGCTCGCACCCTTCGCGCGAATGCGTACCCGGTAGACGGTTTCATTCGCCTTGTTCTTGCGCTTTTCTATCGTCGCCATGCTTGCACCACTCCCAGCAATCAATGGCGAAAGAGTACCAAAATTCAGGCGCACTGTCCCAAATTTGTCCCATTGATTGCGGTTGTTAGTAATCGCTATCACTGGAATGCTTGCTGTAGTGGTAGGCCGTGAGGGACTTGAACCCCCGACCAAAGGATTATGAGTCCTCTGCTCTAACCAACTGAGCTAACGGCCCACTATTTATGATTATCGCATCGGTGGGCGCGTGAGCGACTAGTTGCGCACGCTACCCATAAACGACAAACGGGCCCGAAGGCCCGCTTGTGGGTACAGCGGCGCGCAGGCCGCTGAAATTTACGCCTCGGTGACGAAGCCTTTTAGTCGCTCGGCACGGCTCGGGTGGCGCAGCTTGCGCAATGCCTTTGCTTCGATCTGGCGAATCCGCTCTCGGGTGACGTCGAACTGTTTGCCGACTTCTTCTAGTGTGTGGTCGGTGTTCATTTCAATGCCGAAGCGCATGCGCAGCACTTTGGCTTCGCGTGGCGTCAGCGTGTCGAGCA
>ENA-OFCX01000011-OFCX01000011.1-metagenomes-genome-assembly--contig:-NODE-11-length-94353-cov-5.341110_pt1 | contig 94353 bp, 79 predicted proteins | sample MGYA00153384_OFCX01 | MGnify analysis MGYA00153384
TGTCGTTGCAAAGTTTGCACATGCCCCGGCATGAGCTACATTTTGCGCCTAGCCGTGCGTACCGATGGCTGCGCGATATACCGTCATTTTTAACGTGACACGACACTAGTATTGCGCGTTAAGCCAGCCCCTAACCCCAGCCCTCTCCCGCCTGCGGGAGAGGGAGCCAAGACTGCGCTGGCGCGTTACGATGCTGCAAACATAATTTGCCCGTTTCGCGCATCCACCTCAATCGTCGATCCCGGTAAAAACTTGCCCGCGAGCAACTCTTTTGACAGCGGGTTCTCAACTGACTGCTGAATCGCGCGCTTGAGCGGACGCGCGCCAAACACGGGGTCGAAGCCTGCTTCGCACAACGCGTCGAGCGCGGACTCGGACACTTCGATTTTCAGATCGAGCTTGGCGAGCCGTTCTTCGAGGCGCTTCAACTGAATGCGTGCGATACCCTTAATGTTGTCCTTGCCGAGCGCGTGGAACACCACGATCTCGTCGATGCGGTTGATGAACTCGGGGCGGAAATGATCTTTCACCTCGGCCATCACGGCGAGCTTCACCAGCTCCGGCGGGTCATCCACCATCGCCTGAATCTTCGCTCCACCAAGGTTGCTGGTCATGATGATTACCGTGTTCTTGAAGTCCACCGTGCGGCCCTGCCCGTCGGTCATGCGACCATCGTCTAGCACTTGCAGCAGCACATTGAACACATCGGGATGTGCCTTCTCCACCTCGTCAAAAAGGATCACGCAATACGGCTTGCGGCGCACGGTTTCGGTGAGTTGCCCGCCCTCATCAAAGCCAACGTAGCCCGGCGGTGCGCCAATCAGACGCGCGACCGAATGCTTCTCCATGTATTCGCTCATGTCGATGCGGATCAGCGCGGATTCACTGTCAAACAAAAACTGCGCAAGTGCTTTTGTCAGCTCGGTTTTGCCCACACCGGTTGGCCCGAGAAACAGAAACGAACCATAAGGTTTGTTCGGATCGGCAAGACCTGCACGCGAACGGCGAATCGCGTCAGCAACGAGTGACACTGCTTCGTCCTGCCCAATCACGCGCTTGTGCAACGCGTCTTCGATATGCAGCAATTTGTCGCGTTCGCCGGTCATCATTTTGCTGACCGGGATGCCCGTTGCACGGGAGACGACTTCTGCGATCTCTTCAGCGCCGACTTGCGTGCGCAGGAGCCTCATTTTGCCGTGACTCTCCACGCCATCAGCCACCGGTTGCGGCAGAATTTCTGCGAGCTTTTTCTCAAGATCGGGCAACAGACCATACTGAATCTCCGACATGCGCGCGAAGTCGCCACGACGGCGCGCCTCATCCATGTCAAGCTTGAGTTTTTCGATTTGTTCTTTAACGCCCTGCGTGCCTTGTACCGCAGCTTTTTCGCCGCGCAGTACTTCATCGAAGTCAGCGTATTCGCGCTCAAGTTTGAGGATTTCTTCTTCCAGTAAATCGAGGCGTTTGCGCGACGCGGCGTCCTTTTCTTTCTTCACCGCTTCGCGCTCAATTTTCAACTGAATGATGCGACGATCCAGCTTGTCCATGACCTCCGGCTTGGAGTCAATCTCCATCTTTATTCGGCTCGCTGCCTCATCAATCAGATCAATTGCCTTGTCGGGTAAAAACCGATCCGTGATGTAGCGATGCGACAGCTCAGCCGCAGCAATAATCGCCGCATCGGTGATGTCCACGCCGTGATGCACTTCGTACTTTTCTTTTAGCCCGCGCAGGATAGCGATGGTGGATTCAACGGATGGTTCGCCGACCAACACCTTCTGAAAACGCCGCTCCAACGCGGCATCTTTCTCTATGTATTTTCGGTATTCGTCGAGCGTTGTAGCGCCTACGCAATGCAGCTCACCACGTGCGAGCGCGGGCTTCAACATGTTGCCCGCATCCATCGCGCCTTCGGCTTTGCCAGCCCCCACCATCGTGTGCAGTTCGTCAATGAAGACGATCGTTTGGCCTTCATCTTTCGCGAGGTCCTTGAGCACCGCCTTCAAACGCTCTTCAAACTCGCCACGATATTTCGCACCCGCGAGCATCGCCGCGAAGTCGAGCGACAACACGCGTTTGTTCTTGAGTCCTTCAGGCACTTCGCCGTTGACGATGCGCTGCGCGAGCCCCTCAACAATGGCCGTTTTGCCGACGCCCGGCTCGCCAATCAACACGGGATTGTTCTTGGTGCGACGTTGCAGCACTTGAATGACGCGACGAATTTCGTCATCTCGACCAATCACCGGATCAAGCTTGCCAGCGCGCGCGCGCTCGGTGAGATCAACCGTATATTTATCGAGCGATTGACGCTGGCTCTCGGCCTCCTGCGTATCCATTCCCGCGCCGCCGCGCGCAGCGTCAATCGACGCCTGAAGCGTTTTGGCGTTGGCTCCGGCGTCCTTGAAGATACGCCCGGTCTCGCTTTTATCGCTCGCGAGCACTTGCAAAAAAAGCTCCGACGCAATGAACTGATCGTTGCGTTTAGTCGCTTCTTTATCCGTTAAGTTGAGCAATCCATTGAGATCGCGGCCCACGTTAATGTTGCCGTCGCTGCCCTGCACGCGCGGCAGCCGTTCGATGCTCGCCTGCAAATCCTTGGTCAACTTGGCGACGTTAACGCCAGCGCGTTGCAGCAACGATTTGGTGCCGCCGTCTTCCTGTTCAAGCAGCGCCATCAGCAAGTGTTGTGGCTCAATCTGCGAGCCATCCAACGCAACCGCGATAGACTGCGCTTCATTGATCGCTTGTTGAAACTTGGTAGTGAGTTTGTCGAAACGCATGGGGCGTAACTCCTGATTCGTGATTGCTCCGGGATGTGGGTGCAGTCAACGCCATTTCAACTGATCTGCATCAAGTCGGGGAGAGAAAGTGCGCTGGTTAAAACGAATTTTTCTGACACTAATCGCGATTATCACGGTGGCCGCCGGCGCGGCGGGCATTTATGTCTGGCGCAGCCTGCCAGCTTCGAGCGCGCAGTACACCGTTGCTGCGCCCTTGGGCGAAACGACCGTCGCTATTGACGCGAACGGTATCCCGGCCATCGACGCCAAATCTGAGCGTGATCTGGCGTTCACCGTGGGATTTATGCATGCGCGCGACCGACTGTGGCAACTTGAAATGCATCGCCGTATTGCTCGTGGCGAACTCGCTGAAATCCTTGGCCCCAAAGCACTGGGCACCGACAAATTCCTGCGCACACTAGGCGTGCATCGAGCCGCACGAGCCCAGCTTGAGCGGATGCCGTTGGAGGCCCGCGCAATGTTGCAGGCGTATGCGGACGGCGTGAACAGCTACGTGCTTGAGACGATGAAAGTGCGGCCACCCGAGTTCGTGATACTCGGCGTGCAACCGGGCACTTGGGAGCCAGTCGACACCGTAGCGTGGGCCGTGATGATGGCCTATGATCTGAGCGGCAATTGGGGCAACGAGCTGCTGCGTTTACAACTGGCGGCGCGACTGCCCGTTTCCCGAATTGACGAGTTGTTGCCGCCGCAACCGGGCGACAAACTGCCGCCGCATGGCGACTACGCCACGCTTTATAAATCACTTGACGCGCTCAAACCATCAACGGTCGCGACGGCTACCGCCGACAACCTGCTCTTCGTTTCGCAAGGCATCGAAGGCATCGGATCCAACAACTGGGTGGTGAACGGCAGCCGCACCGTTAGCGGCAAACCGTTGCTCGCAAACGACCCTCATCTTGCACTTGCTGCGCCCGCCATCTGGTATTTCACTCACCAAAAAGCACCGGGTATTGATGTGATGGGTGCCACGCTTCCGGGTGGCCCGTCGGTGATTTTGGGTCGAACCAAAGGCGTGGCTTGGGGCTTTACCAACACGGGGCCAGACGTGCAAGACTTGTATCTCGAAGAGATCAACGGCCAAGGCGAGGCACGTGCGCCCGACGGTTGGGCGAAGCTCGCGACGCGCGTGGAAATCTTCAAAGTGAAAGGCGAAGCGGACGTGCAGATCACCGTGCGTGAATCGCGTCACGGCCCGATCATTTCTGATGCGCATGCACCGTCTGCCAACGCCATCAATACGAAAAAGTTTGCAATTGCGATGCGCTGGACGGCGCTGGATATTGATAACCAAAGCGTGCTCGTGGCACCACTCATGAACAAGGCGCAGACAGTAGCCGAGCTCAAGCAGGCGATGCGCAACTATTCAGCGCCGCAGCAGAATGTGGTGATGGCGGATACGCTTGGACACACCGCGTTCATCGCTCCAGGACGCGTGCCGATTCGCAAACCCGCGAACGACATCAACGGCCTTGCGCCCGCGCCGGGTTGGGATACGAAATATGACTGGGCAGGATTCCTTACCTTCGACCAGATGCCCCAACACACTGTTGACACGTTTTTAGCCACGGCGAACCAGCGCATTCACGGCAATGACTATCCGCATTTCATCAGCGGCGAATGGGCACATTCTGGGCGCAAGCTGCGTATTGAAGAATTACTCGCATCGAAGCCTAAGCATGATGCGCAAAGTTTGCGTGAGATTCAGCATGATTTGAAACACACGCATGATTTGCCGCTGCTTGAGTGGCTCGCGCAATTCAGTACATCCGAAGAACCGTGGGGTACCGCTGTTGAAGAGTTGCGAAAATTCAAGCGATCACCTTTCGCGAACGCTAACTCGGCAGGCGCGATGTTGTTTTGGGCTTGGACAAAGCAGGTCGCTGTTGACATTTTCGAAGATGACGTTGGGTCAGAACGATTCGCGTCCATATTTGGCCGTCGAGATTTTCGCGCTGCGCTCAATCGCGTCCTGACGACGAAAGACGATTCATGGTGTGACGATTCGCGAACACCTAAACGTGAATCTTGCGATGAGATTGCGCGGGGTGCATTAAGCAAAGTGACGGATCGTCTAATCGCGGTTTACGGCAGTGATTTTTCGAAATGGCGATGGGACAACGCCCATTTCGCCCGCAGCGAGCACCGCCCCTTCTCCAACGTCCCCGTCCTCAAAAACCTGTTCGAAATCCGCACGCCGACCGCAGGCGACACCTACACGGTGATGGTCGGCAAGGTGCGGCTGCGCGAACCCGATCCGTTCGCCAACGAATTCGCCGCGAGCTTGCGCGCGGTGTACGACCTGTCCATTCCCGAATCCACTGCCGCGACGGTCATCTTTTCTACCGGGCAATCAGGCAATCCGTTCTCCGCGCATTACCGCGATCTGGCGCAGCGCTGGGGCTCGGGTGGGCCGGGAACCTACATTGATATGGCCAAGCCAAGGGTGGCCGGGACGCTGGTGCTACGCGGCTCGCGGTGACGAATCGCATTCCCGCTCGTCCACGTTATTATTAAAGCGCTTGAGATTGCAACAATTCACTAGTGTCACTGGTCATAAAATTTGCAACAAGAAAAGCGCCGAATTTGCGCGTCAGGTTAGGCGCAAAGCGGAACAATAGCTAGCTATTGTGAGCATTTGCAACGACACATGGCGCGCAAACGCGATGCTTTTATGTTGCAAGATTTGTGATTTGTGACACTAGTCGTCCGTTCCACCAAAACAGAGACATGAAATCGCGTCTTTTTCCGCCATGCTGCGTTGCCCATCCTTGCCGTACTTCAGTACGGCTGCGGCTGTGCGTCTTGCCTGACGAGAAAATTCATCGATTTCATTTGTCTCTGTTTTAACGGAACGAACTACTAGATTGCCAATGCGTGAAGGCAAAAGCTGCCCAGTCAGCCGCTGCACAGCGCGAGGAGACACCCCATGCTGAACCCCAACACTGTTTATTTCAAAACCGAGGCCGGGATGCGGGAGGTAAAGGCGCGTGTGCTGGGCTTGCGTGCGGAGTTACGTCGCTTGTTGATTCTGGTGGACGGTAACGTGCCGCTCAGTCGACTGGCGATCTTTGTGCGTGGCTCAGAGATTGATTATTTGATTGCGGAGCTGGAAATTCAGGGGTTGGTCACCGCCGGCATGGGCGCGCCAGTTTCCTTCGGCGAGCGGATCAATGCGCCCTCTGTCGCTGCGTCCGCTGTGCCACTTGCACCCACGCCGATGCCTGCGCCTGCACTAGCGCTATCGGCATCGGCAGCGGCGGCGTCCACTAATGTTGAGCCCACCAAATCACAAATGCTTGCCGTTCGCCGCATGGCCGTGAGCACTCTACACGACCTGCTCGGCCCTGACGCTGATGCACTGGCGGTCAAGATCGAGCGCTGCAAGGACGCGAAGGAGCTACGTGTAGTGATTACCGACATCCGGCAGACACTAGATCGCCAGATAGGCACCGAGAGCGGGCAGCGCTTTTTGGATGCGGTACGTACCGCCGCCGAGGGTACGCGTTAGCGTACGCACATTTGTAGGCGCTCCCACCGGCACGCCGCGACTAATGTGGGTGTTCGCGCCACGTTTATCACGGTTCGTCGCATTCCTGCCTCGCTCATCGCCAAATCGCTACGCTTACGGCCATGAACAAACATTTGATTTCACGCGTGACGATTGCGCTGTGCGCTGTTGTGTTGTCTGCTTGCAGCGGCAGCGCCACCAACAAATCATCGGCAACCATCGTACTCGCAGACTGTCGCGTTGAAAACTTTGACGGCATTGCGCAGTGCGCGACCGTGTCGGTGCCGGACGACCATTCGCTGCCGAACGGCAAGCGAGTCGACATTTTCCTTGCCGTATTACCCTCGCTTGCGCGACGACCTGAGGCTGATCCACTATTTTTGTTTGCCGGTGGGCCTGGGCAGGCAGCATCTGATCAGGGCCGCATAGGCATGGCGTTGAACGACATTCGAAAATCTCGCCAGATTGTGTTGGTTGATCAACGCGGTACGGGCAAAAGCAAAACCCTCACCTGCGACGGCAGCGAAACCGACAAGAACAAGGACGCGCTGTCCGAGTCGTTAAACGCCGATCTGGCGAAATTGGAAAGGGATTGGGCGAAATGTGTCGCAACTATGAAAGGCAATCCGGCCACGCACCGCACAGATGACTATATCGACGACCTTGAGCTCGTGCGCAAAGGGCTGGGTTATGAAAAAATAAATGTGTGGGGCGGCAGCTACGGTAGCCGCGTTGCGCTGCGCTACCTCAAGCGTTTCCCGATGAGTATTCGCACTGCGATGCTCGACGGCGTTGCGCCAACATCGCTGCGCTTACCCGACGACGCAATGACGACCAGCGAGGCGCTGTTGAAGGCCGCGATTGTCGCTTGTGCTGAGTCGAAAGCATGTGCAAAAGCGTATCCCAATCTGTATGGGACGCTTGACGCATTGATTGCAAAGCTGCGCGCAACGCCACAGGCAGTGACCTTCATGCACCCCATCACTGGCCAGCCGTTGAGTGGCGTCGTCACTGATCGCGCGGTGATCTCATTTTTGTGGCCGCTGCTTTATCAACCTGAGGCCGCGCGGCTGATCCCAGAGCTCATCAACTCAGCGGCGGCTGGAAACTTCGCACCGATGGCAGCGACCATGACGGCGAGCTCAATCTCCGAGACTGAAATGGCCGTCGTGCAGCGATTTGCTGTGATGTGTGCCGAGGATATGCTGGGTCGAACAGCACCTGCCATGGAGCGCTTCAAGTCGCTGAGTGACGTGTTTTACGGCTTCTGCAAAAGCCTGTCGCACGGCAAGGTCGAGCCCGAATTTTTTGAGCCAACGACGAGTGATATTCCAACGCTGTTGTTTTCGGGCACGCTGGACCCGGTAACGCCGCCGTCGCAAGGCACGTTGGCCGCCAAGACGCTGACGCAGAGCAAGCACGTCATCGCCCGCGGTGCCGGCCACATCGTGCTGCAACAAGCCTGTGCGCGTCGGCTCATGAGCAAATTCGTGACGGCTGGCAACATCGCTGGGGCGATAGACACCTGCGAGCCCGAACTCAACCGGCCGCGCCCGCTCTTCTACGTCAACGCGCTGGAGGCACAACCATGATTACGGTGCATGGCCTGTCCAAATATTTCACCGTCAGTGAGCGCAAGTCGGCACTCGCGTTGCGTGCGACTACGCGCAAAGTCGTCGCGGTGAACAGCGTGAGTTTTAACGCGAATGATGGTGAAGTGACCGGCCTGCTTGGACCCAACGGTGCAGGCAAAACAACAACACTGCGCATGCTCTCCACGCTGCTCACGCCCGACGCTGGTCGCGCGTTAATTGACGGCGCAAACCTTGCCTCACAGAAGGCCGCAGTGCGCAGGAGCCTCGGCGTGCTGGGTGACGCGAAGGGCTTGTACTGGCGCCTGTCGGCGCGCGAGAACATTGTGTACTTCGGCAAGCTGCACGGCCTCTCGGCACATGAGGCAGCAAGCCGTGCTGACACACTGATTCAAGAACTCGGTCTAACCGAGCTCGCCGACCGTCCGACGCAAGGTTTTTCACAGGGCGAACGCATGAAGGTCGCCATCGCGCGAGCGCTGATCCACAACCCGCAAACGGTACTGCTCGATGAACCGACCAACGGCCTCGACATCATGTCCACGCGCAGCATGCGCGAGTTGATTCGTGGCCTGCGTGCGCAGGGTAAATGCGTGCTGTTCTCCTCGCACATCATGCAAGAAGTCGCGGCACTCTGCGACCGTATCGTGATCATCGCCAAAGGGCAGGTGGTGTTTCAGGGTACGCCTGCTGAGGTGCTGCAAAGCACGGGGCTTGCCTCGCTTGAGGACGCATTCGTCAAACTGATTGGCAGCGACGAGGGGTTATTCGCATGAGTGGAACCCATCGTCACCCCTGCGAAGGCAGGGGGCTAGCGGCTTTCGAACTGATCGACTCTGCGGAGCAACAAGCAAAGTCACTGGGTTCCTGCCTTCGCAGGAACGACGAAACGTGTGACTTTCCTAAATGAATAATCTCAAATGAACGGTTTTTCCCCCCTTCGACTCGCGCTCGTGGCGCGCAAAGAATTTACTGACTTGTTGCGGGATCGCAAGAGTATTTTCTGGGCACTGTTTGCGGTGGCGATCTCTGGGCCGCTGGTGGTGGGCATTTTGTATTTTGTCGTGCAATCGATCACAGATCGCATCGATAAAACGACCGCGCCCATCGTCAACGCTCAGTTTGCGCCCGATCTGGTGCGTCATTTCGAACGTCGCGGTATCAAAATTGATGCTGATCCCAAAGACTACGAAGCTCGCGTGAAAAGCGGCGACCTAGACGCGGTGATCGTGATTGAGCCCGACTTCGCCGCATCGCTCGCCAGCGGTCGCGTGGCCCGAATCACGCTGGTCACCGAATCGAGCCGTGATCGCTCCGCACCGATCGCAGGCAAGTTGTCGCGCGAGATAGATGCATACGCAGACCTTATCGGTAAAGAGCGGCTGATGTTGCGCGGCGTGTCGCCCACGGTGGCCAACCCGGTGCGCGTCGAAACGCTTGATCTGGCCACAGCCGAACAGCGCAGTTCAAAATTTCTGCAAATCATGAGCTTCTATGCCCTGTTTGCGGGGCTTATGGGGGCGATTGCAGCCGCGCTGGATGTCACAGCAGGGGAGCGAGAGCGGCAGACGCTGGAGCCGCTGCTGGCCACGCCTGTGACGGTCTATGAGTTGTGCATCGGTAAATGGCTCGCAGTGAGCGGGGTGAATCTGCTCGCGGTAACCGCGTCGTTGCTCGGATTTTTGATCGCACTACAGCTGGTGCCGCTCGGCAAACTGGGCATTCCGTTTAGCTTTGGTGCGCGGGAATTCTCGGGCTTCATGCAGGTGATGGTGCCGTTTGCGTTCATGGTGCCCGCCGTGATGCTGGTATTTGGTTCAGCTGGCAAAACAGCAAAGGAAGCGCAAAGCTCGCTTTCGATGGGTTTGTCGCTGGTGGGCCTGCTGCCACTGATGAGCTTTTTGCGGCAAACCAAAGCGCCTTGGTGGGACGTGTGGGTTCCGGTCAACGGGCAATATGCCGTGCTATCAAAAGTGCTGCGATCCGAGGCGATACCGCTCACCGATTGGGTCGCCATGTGGGCCGTGCCCGCGCTGGTGTGTGCGGTCGCTTTATATGTGTTTGCGCAGCGGCTGGGTGACGAGAAAATGCTGGCGGGGCGGTGACCGTCTCAGATTAGCCGGTCGCGCAAACCATTGAAGTGAATCGAAGGCGCAGCATCAGTTCTTGGCGCGCCCCGCTTTGTCGAGGCCTTCCACTCGGTCGCCCGCGACGATGCCCTGAGCCTTGAACCAGCCTTGCTTCATTTCCAGCGCAAACATGGCCGGGCCCGCCGATGGATGTGCAATTTCGTCGTGCGGCTTCATGTCAACAATGTTGACGATCACGCCTTTGCTATCGATGTAGGCAATCGACAGCGGAATGAACGTGTTTTTCATCCAAAACCCGAGTGGCTCGCTTCGCGCAAACACAAAGAGCATGCCGTAGTCTGGCCGCAGCGAAAATCGATTCATCAAGCCGATGCTTCGAGAATTGCCGTCTGCGGCAACTTCAGCTTTGAGCTTGGACTTATTGATCGCCAGCTCAACCACCGGTAAATCTTTGTTGACTTGCGCCGCTCCGCTTGAAGGCAAGCACGATACGCCGAGCGATACGACGAGCAAGGCCGCAGTGAAAAATTTACACAACTTCATAGGCGTCCTGGGGAGTGTGACTGACAAGATGGCCCTTCCAGATGACACCACCGACGGCGACCGAGACGAGCATGACGATTGAAAAACCAAGCAAACTTTGTTGCGCAAACGGCACGATGATCGCGGTGGTCACCGCCATCATCGCCACGTGCGCTGACGTGAGCAAGGCCGACGCCGTGCCACGTGCGTGCGAGAACGCATCAAGCAGTTTAAGACTGACGCACGGTGTCACGAGTGCCATGCCAAATGTATAGACCGCAATCGGCGCGATGTTCCAGATAACGCGCGGTGGCAAGAACGCGCTGACAAGCAGATTGGCAACCGCAGCCACGCCCATGATCAAAAAACCCGCGTTGATTTGCCGCGCATGTGACACCCGGCCTGCGAAGCGGCCTGAGCAATACGCAGCGATGGTCATGCCCGTAATGCCGGGCAAGAACAGCACCGCAAAGTCTTTGGTCGTAAGCGACAAATGCGTGATCAGGAACGCTGGTGCGCCTGCGATATAGACGAAAAAGCCGATGAAATTGATCGCGGGAATCGCCGCCAAAGTTTGAAATGTTTTGTTAAAGAAGATGCGCCCATAGGTGCGCGACAACGGCTTGATCGCGAGCGGCAAACGATTCTCAACGGCATGCGATTCGGGCAGGCTTAGCACCGACCACACCGTCAACATCACAGCAAATGCGCTGAGAAACCAAAAGATCGACGGCCACGCCGAGTGCGCGACCATCCAGCCGCCCAAAATGGGCGCAATGATGGGCGCTGCGGCAAACAGCATTTGAATGCGCGACAACTGCCGTTGCGCCTCAACGCCCGAAAAGATATCGCGCACCACGGCACGGCCCACCACAAATCCCGCACCCGCAAAACAACCCTGCAACGCGCGAAAAACCAGCAGCGATTCAATCGAACTCGACAACGCGCAGCCGACTGACGCCGCCGCGTGAACGCACAAGGCACCCACGATCACTGGCTTGCGACCGATCGAATCGCTGATCGCGCCGTGAAACAGCGACACCACGGCAAAGCCGATGAAGTACACCGTCAACGTCAATTGCATCTGCACTTCGGTGGCCGAAAGCGCTGCCTGCATCGCGGGAAACGCGGGCAGATAGGTGTCAATAGAAAACGGCCCGAGCATGGTGAGGGCGGCCATCAACCAAGTGAACTTCAACCGCTCGCGACGGCTACTGTAGCGGTCAGTCAGTGATGAAACGACGGGCGTCTCCGCATTCGATACTACGGCAACCGGATCAGACGGCAAACACAGCCTCTTCAATCTCGGTGCGCTTGAGCGACGGCGCAAACATCACAATAAAGTCGTACGCGAAGCGACGCAGAAACGCATTGCGGCGTAGACCGACCCGAGTGGTAGATGGTGCAAACAGGTGCGACGCGTCTAGGCGCTTGAGGTCCGCATCGAGCTTCGGCTCGTACGCCATTTCAGCCAGGATACCGACGCCAACGTTAAGGCGCACATAGGTTTTAATCACATCGGAATCGAGCGCGGTCAACGCAACGTTTGGTGTAAAGCCCGCGCTGGCGAACGCGCGATCCACCTGCGAGCGACCGGTGAAAGCCGTGTCGTAGGTAATCAGCGGATACTTCGACAGCGCCTCAATGGTGAGTACTTTTTCTTTGGTGATCAGGTGCTTAAGCGGCGCGATTATGCAGCGATTCCAGCGATAACACGGCAGCGTCACCAGTAGTGGTTCGAGCGCCAGCGCCTCCGTCGCAATGGCGATGTCCGCCTCGCTGCCAGCCACCCAATCGGCACATTGCTTGGGGTTGCCCTGCTTCAGCTTGAGTTTGACGTCGGGATACTTGGTCGAAAACTGTGTCACCACACGCGGCAACACGTAGCGGGCCTGCGTGTGCGTGGTGGCGATGGTCAGTACACCCTCCCTGGCATTGGTCATGTCGGAGGCCAAGGCCTTCAAACTACTGGCGTCGCCATTGAGCCGCTTCGCGATCGCGTAGGCCTGTTCCCCGGCTTGGGTGAGCCCCATGAAGCGTTTGCCACGGCGCTCAAAAATTTGTAAACCAAGCTCATCTTCAAGCGTTTTAATGTGCTTGCTGACCACCGGCTGCGCGGTGTAGCAAGCCACCGCAGCATCAGAAACGCTGAAGCCGTTTTCGACCACGGCGCACACAAATTTAACTTGCTGAAAATTCATAACTGGCACTGTCCCACGCGAAAACCGATATTCTTTCGTAACATAAGCACATTATGACGCAACGCTTTTACCTTCACCCCGACAATCCACAGGTACGCTTGATCAAACAAGCTGCGCTAATGTTGCGCGACGGTGCCGTCATCGCATACCCCACCGACAGCTCGTATGCGCTCGGCTGTCGGCTCGGCGACGCTGCTGCGCTCAAGACGTTGCGGCAGCTGCGCGGCGTGGACGACAAGCATCATCTGACGCTGGTTTGCGCTGACCTGTCCGAACTGGGCCGCTATGCGCGGGTGGACAATCCGGCGTTTCGAATCTTAAAGCTGGGCACGCCGGGGCCCTACACCTTCATCCTCGAAGGTACGCGTGAAGTGCCCAAGCGCTTGTTGCATCCCAAACGCGCCACTATCGGCCTGCGGGTGCCGGATCATCCAGTGGTGCTTGCGCTACTCGCCGAGCTGGGCGAACCGATACTTTCAGCAACGCTGATTCTGCCGGATGAGACGCGTCCGTTGAACGATCCGGACGCTATTGCCCAGCAGATGCCGCGCTCGCTCGGGTTGATTCTTGATGCCGGTCAAACCCCGGAGGCAGCCACCACGGTGATCGATCTCACCAAGGATGCGCCCGAAGTGGTTCGTGTCGGAAGCGGTGCGCTCGCGCGACTGGGCCTAAACATATAGGGAATAACCGCGCAGACAAGTCTGGCGGAAATGCCTAAACTCGTAACCTTCTGTGGTTCACACCATGTCTGTGTCCCGGAATCAAATCTAGACTAAGGAGGTCGTGATGCGTCGTTTTAATGAGTTACGTTTAGGGGCTCGGTTTCGGGCGGTTTTGGTGGCGACATTGACCGGTTTGGCGCTCTCGCCAACTGTGTTGGCGCTAGACGTCGGCGGTGTTAGAGTCGAAGAAAAAGTAAAGGTTGCCAATCAGGATCTGGTGCTCAACGGCTCTGGGCTGCGCTACGCCGCTGCGGGCTTGGTTCGGGTGTATGTCGCCTCGCTCTACCTGCCACAAAAGAGCACCACCAGCGCTCAGATTGCCTCGTTGAAAGGTGCAAAGCGCATCCATTTGAACCTGCTGCGCGAAATCAATGCGAACGATTTTTCCAAAGGCTTGATGGGCGGCATGCGCGCCAATGTGCCGCCCGCTGAGCAGCAAAAGCACTTCGATGCTCTGCTCAGGCTCGGTGCGATTTTTGGACAAATTCCGTCGCTTAAAAAAGGGGAAACGATCACCGTCGACTCCATCCCCGGAGTCGGCACGGTCATTCTGGTGAACGGCAAAAAAGTCGGCGAAACCTTCCCAGACGAGACCTTCTTCCCCGCATTGCTACAAATCTGGCTTGGCCCAAAACCCATCGAGGAAAGTTTGAAACCGGTGCTGCTGGGCCTTACCCCAAGCAACGACAACGCTTCAAACAACAACAGTCGCGAACGGTTTTAACCGGATGTCAGACGGCAACCGGTGGCAGCCGCTCCACCAGCGGCAGCTCAACGGCGTGTACCAGTTGCAGCACTTCGCGCTCACAGCCGTAGCGGCCAACGATCTGCATGCCCACCGGCAAGCCGTTCTCCGCGAACGCGACCGGCGCGCTCGCAGCGGGATGTGAGGTCATCGTGATGCGACACGCCGACCTCATCCAGTCGAGATAGGTTTCGAGCTGCGTACCGTCAATGTGCGTTGGATACGGCGTGCTGAGATCAAACGGGAGCACTTGATTAACCGGACAGATGAAGTATTCGTACTGCGTCAAAAACCGCTGCATGCGCTCGAAACATTTTGATTGCTGCGCCTGCGCTTCGGCGATCTGTTCGCCGGTGAGCTTCAAGCCCTGCTCCACGTTCCAGACGGCGGTGTCTTTCAGCAACGCTTTGTGATTGCGATAATGCGCGCCCAAGCTGTTCACCAGATGCAGCCCACGCATAACGCTAAACGCGTTGTCGGCGATGCGCAGGTCAGGCTCTGCCTCATCCACAATCGCGCCCAAGTCGGTGAATCTTTTGAGTGATTTTTTCAACGCATCGCGCACGCCCTTATCGACTGGCAAGCCACCGAGGGTCGGGCTCCACGCAATACGTACACCGGTGAAATCGCGGTGCAACGGTTCGCGGTACACCGTCGGGTCGCCACAGCAGCCCAGCGTGATTCGCGGGTCGTCCCCGGCCTGAATCGACAGCAGCCATGCGGCATCCTCGGCGGTGCGCGCAATCGGTCCCAGCACCGCGAGCGTGCCCCAGTGATTGATCGTTGGGTAGCTTGGCACGCGCCCCGGCGATGGGCGCAAACCAACTACGCCACAAAAGTTGGCGGGGTTGCGCAAGCTGCCGCCCATGTCCGAGCCGTCGGCGAACGGCAGCATGCCGGTGGCAACGGCAACTGCTGCGCCGCCCGATGAGCCGCCGCAAGTCAGATCCTCCCGCCACGGATTTTTTGTCGCGCCGAATAACGTGTTGAACGTCTGGCTGCCGAGCGCGAATTCGGGGACATTGGTTTTGCCAAGAATCGTCAAGCCATGGGCTCGAAAACGTTCAACCAGCAGCGTGTCGTAGTCGGGAATCCAATCCTTGAAAATTGGCGAACCGGAGGTCGTACGCATGCCTTTGACGGCTTCGAGATCCTTGATCGCGATGGGCAATCCAGCCAGCGGCGAGGTCGGCTTGCCAGCGGCACGGCGCGCGTCAACCGCGTCTGCATTCGCATACGCACCGTCGCGATCAAACGTGATGATGGCGTTGAGCGACGGGTTGACGCGATCAATTTGCCCGAGGCTCGCGTCGAGCAATTCACGCGCTGAAAGCTGACGCGACACGAGCAGGCGGGAGAGCTCACGGACTGACTTAAACAAAAGAGAATTCATCAACAGCTCTAGGCTAAACGTTATATTTTAATTGGGCTAGCGCTTGATTTCGCGCAATATCGATTTTTGCAATTTCTGGGTCGGAGCCCTTATTGATCGAGCATTTCGCAGAAAAGCTGCTTTGTTAGGCTGTGCCCTGGACGTGCCGTCTCTATCGACGCGGACTTGGCCGCGCCCCCATCGTATGAACAATCCGATGCGATGCGCCACTCCTTGCGCTGCCGAGTCCGCGCTGCCCGACACCGTAGGCTACGACTTGGCGTCGCCCTGCCTCCAACCGCGGCCAAGTCCTAGCCTACTGCAAACGCCGATCAGTTCTTCTGAATATTCCAGTAAGCCGAGCCGGCCGTTTTCAGCACGCCGGAGATATTCTTTCGCGTTGCCGCCGGGTTTTTGTATTCGCCCAAAATGGCGTGGGTGCCGACCTGCATCGCGCGCACTTGCACCTCTTCGGCGAGCCGTTTTTTGTCGGCGTCGCTGTCGGCACGAGCGAAGTCGTCGCGCAGCTTTTCAAGCTGTGCATCGGAGGCCCAACCGGCCCACCCCTTTTCGCCCTGCCCGCCAAGCGGCGCGCTGGTCAACGGGTTCATGATGTCCGCGCCCACCCATGCAGTGAGAAAAATATTCCAGCCGCCCTGTTCTACCGGGTCCTTTTTTGACCGACGAGCAACCAGCGAGCCCCAATCCATAGTGATCAAATCGACCTTGAATCCGGCCTGTTTCAGGAGCTGGTTGGCGACCAGTGGTAACTTATGAATCGATTGCAGATCGGTCGGACGCATCAGCACAATCGGCTTGCCGTCGTAGCCTGACTCCTTGAGCAGTTGCTGCGCTTTGGCCATGTTGCCCTTGACCATAAACTCGCTGCCTTTGGGGCTTGCGAGCGGCGTGCCGCAGGGATAAACGCTCGGGCAGGTAAAAAACATGCCTTCGTTTTCCGGGCCGACCTGAGCGCGCAAAAACGCCTCCTGATTCATCGCCCACATAGCGGCTTCGCGCACCTTTACGTTGTTGAACGGCGGCACCAGATGGTTGAAGCGCATCACGTATTGAAAGTTCACCGTGCCGGTGTCGACAATGCTCACCCGCGCGTCTTTGCGCAACTGCGAATACTGTTCAAACGCGGGCTGTTCGATCATGTCGATCTCGCCTGCGAGCAGCGCGTTCAACTGCGTTTGCGGGTCTTTTAGCGACAGCCATTCGACGCGATCAACGAACACTTTTTTGCCACCCGCGAGCCCGGACGGCGCTTCAGTGCGCGGCACGTACTTGGTGTTTTTCAGGTAGATCGATTGCACGCCCGGCTTGTATTCATCCTTCTTGAAGACGTACGGGCCGGAGCCTGTGTAGTCGTCAATCACCTTGAACGGATCGGTCGCCGCGACGCGGGCCGGCATGATGAACGCGGGGTTGGATGACGGCTTGCCGAGCGCGTCGAGCACGATGCCGGTCGGCTCTTTCAGCATCAGGCGAAAGGTCTTGGCATCGGGCGCGTCCATCTTGTCGACGAAGCTCATGAGCTTTTGGCCGAAGGTGTCGCGCGCGCCCCAACGTTTGAGCGAGGCGATCACGTCCTCGCCGGTCACCGGCTTGCCATCGTGAAATTCGAGCTTGTCACGCAACGTGAAGGTGTACGTTTTTTTGTCTGGGCTGACAACGTACCGGTCGACCATCTGCGGTTTGATCGCGCCCTTCTCATCGGTTGCGAATAGCGTGTCGTACACCATGTAGCCATGATTGCGCGTGATGTAGGCGGTCACGTTGAACGGATCAAGAATAGCCGGAAATGCATGCGGAGCGACCTTGAGCACTTTTTGCTGGGCGCTGGTCGGCATGGCGAGCGTCAGGGCGGTCAAAGCAATCACCGATGATGCCAGTGCGCCAACTAGTTTTTTAACTCTCATAAACACCTCTTAAGTAAGATTTTTAAAGGACACGTGTATTTGTAGGAGCGGCCTTGTCCGCGATTGACGTTCAACCGAGAATATTCATTAGCGCTATTTCCAATCGTCACCCCTGCGAAGGCAGGAGCCCAGCGTCTTTCGGGCATTCGCTAACCAGAGCCAAAGTCGCAAAGTCACTGGGTTCATGCCTTCGCAGAAACGACGAGGTGTGAGAATTTTTTCCAATGACTAATCTCGGATTAACAAAATATTACCCAACCCGCGCCGGCCACGGACGTTGGGCGGGGCGAATTTGTTCGATAAGGCGTGAGAGTTGCAACACGCCCAGATCATCAAAACGACGCCCTGCGACCTGAACGCCAATCGGCAGTCCAGCGGTGCGCGTTTGCGTTGAATACGTCCAATTGATCGACGCGGCCGGCTGCTCGCTCATGTTGTACGGCACGGTGAACGCGATGTGCTCAAGGGCGCGCTCAGGGTCGTTATCGGGGCAGCAATATTCGGCCTCGAAGGCCGGGATCGGGCACACCGGCGAGATCACAAAGTCGAACGCATGCGTCGCGGCGACGGTCGCCTCGCGCATGGCCATTACCTGTGCATAAAAATTCATGACGGTTTCACCGGAAAACTTTTTGGCACGATGCGTCGCCCATTGCACGATAAAAGGCAAAATTTTTGCGCGCGTCGCCTCCGGCATTTTGACGATGTCGGCGTAGCTGCGCGCTTCGAAGAATCCGCTAATGCCGTCGAGCATCAGGCGCGTAATAAACGGCTCAATCGGCTCAACGCGCGCGCCGTGCTGTTCCAGCAATTGTCCGCATTCCCACGCAACGGCAGCAACGTCGCTTTGCACCTCGCGCCCAACGCGCATGTCGGTGATGACGGCGATGCGCTTGCCTTTGAGCGAGAACTGTTCAAGCGGCGTCACGAAGTCGATTGGCATCGACGGCAAATTCATAAAGTCACGATGATCAGGATCCGGCTGTGCAATCACGTTCATGAGCAGCGCCGCATCCAGCACCGTGCGCGTCATCGGCCCGGCAACCCTTCCCGCGTAAGGCGGGTTGATCGGCACCCGGCCCAAAGACGGCTTGAGCGCGTAAATGCCGCAAAAACTCGCTGGAATGCGCACCGATCCGCCAATGTCGGTGCCTACGTGCAGCGATCCGTAGCCCGCAGCACAGGCCGCCGCCGCCCCCGAGCTTGACCCTCCTGGGTTGCGATCTAATTGCCACGGGTTGCGCGTCACGCCATGAAAGCTCGATTGCCCGGAGGACAACATCCCAAAGTCCGGCATCGTCGTTTTGCCGACAAGCACTAGGCCCGCTTCGCGCAGCCGATCAGCAACGGGGGAATTGACCGTTTTAGGTTTGAGCGGGGATGCCAATGTGCCCATCGGCGCCGCATCGCCGACGGTGTATAGATTTTCCTTGAGGGTGATCGTCACCCCATCCAGCGGCGAGAGCGACCGTTTTGTCGCGCGGCGCAGGTCGCTGCCAGCCGCCTGCAAGCGGGCAGTGTCGGCTTTGTTGAGATAAAGCGCATTGAGCGCGGGTTCGCACTGAGCAATGCGCGCGAGCGTGGCCTCAACCAGTTGCAGCGACGTGACGGCACCGGAAGGCAATTGCTTGACAAGGTCGCTCGCAGACAACCAACACAGGGTATTCATCCGACACTACTCATAAGCGCTAATCGCCCCCGTCGTCGTTCCTGCGAAGGCAGGAACCCAGCGGCTGTACGAATTTAGCTCAGGTCTTCGCACGCCCCCAAGACGCTGGCCCCCTGCCTTCGCAGGGGCGACGAATAAATTTAACTCCAACGAATGCTCCCGGTTCATTTGAGCAGTGTATCGCTACAGGGAGCGGAATCAGCGCGTGGCTTTCAGAACCTATGGGGAAGGGCACTTTGGCGCAATTTGTCACGACCAGAGGGTAGAAAACCGTTAGCTCGTACGCAGCGCGATGCGGGTGAACCGCAGTATTTGATCCAGCTCACGCTCAATAATCGACACGACTATCGACAAATCTAATCGCTGGTATTCGTGAACCGCCACATTTCTAAAGCCCACCATTTTGCGCAACGAACCAGCGAGTGCCGCATCAATAAGGTTTGCCGATTCAAGCAACGTAAACAAGTCTCGTGAGCTTGCGGGCACACCCAGTGCTCGAATACGCACCCAATGCTGCGCCAAATCGATGGCTGTTTCGCAGGCGCGTTGAACGTTCAGCAGGGCGGCGTCTTGACGCGTCAGGTCAGTCGCGAATTGGCTGCCAGCGGCGGCATACTCTTCTTTCGCGCGACTTACCGCGCGCTCGATGCTCGCGGCCTTGCTTGCGATGACATCATTTGGCATACACAGCCCCCCGCGCGGCGATGTCTTGCATGAGTGGTGCGCGCCGCGCGACAAAATCTAAGTACTCGGACAATACGCCTGCTTCGTAACTGGACTGCGCCACCGCGTCGTGCACAAAAATTCTACGCCCGGCGGTCAAAATTTGCTGTCGCAACACATCGCTCGCATCGCGAAAGTCGACCAGATCCACGTCGCGCTTCATACTGATCGAGAGTTTCTGCGCGGCGTCCCAACGTTCCGCACTAGTGAGCGGACGCCCGATGTCAACCGCCACATCGATATCACTCTCGGCATGCATGCAATCCTGCGCGGCGCTGCCATAGAGATACGCAACCGAGAGTGAACCGAACGTAGCCTGAAGCACAGCCAGCAACTGTTCGACTTGATCTGACGTAAATACGGTGTTCATAGCGAAGTTTAGCGCGCTGCTTTCCGCAGAACAAAAAACAAAACCCGCCGAAGCGGGTTTTGTTCAATTCGGCTCACCGGCATGGTAAGCCTTCCGTACCATCGTTATTTCATGTAGCGACGACGTTGGAACGCGGCGAAGCCAATCAACATCAAGCTCATCAACCCAAGGCCAAATGCGCTCATTGTTGGGATTGACGTCGGTTGGTCATTGTCCGCGACAGCGGCTGCGACTGACGCAGATCCAACCAAAACCGCTGGTGATACTGGAGCGCTAAGCGTAAGCGTCACTGCGCGGTTGTTGCCGATAACGACGTCGTTGGTCGTACTGACCGTCACAACGAGTGGCGTGCCGCAGGTGACAGTCACCGGGCCAGCCGCAGGAGTAATCGTCGCGCCTGCATCTTGACCGCTGATCGCAAACGTCACGGTCGCGGTAGAAGCCACGGGGCCGGTACAGGTAATGCTGAACGATACGTTGCTACCTTCAGTTGCGCCCGTAGCCGCTACTGATATGCCAATCTCGTTGTCATTGATAACGCCTGTTGCGGACGCTGGCGTCCCGACCGTGTACGCACTGGCCACTGTTGGTGCAGCGACGGTTACCACAGCATTGATGTTTCCATCCGCTACCGCGTTATCCACGCCGGTCACCGTACAAGTTGCCGTTGTCGCACCAGCCGCAAACGTTACTGGCGAGGTGCAAGTGCTGGAGTAACGAGTGCTCGCAGCTGGTGGTGTGATGTTCACTGGCAGCGTTGCGACGAGTGCTGCGGCGCTACCACCTGCACGCGTGAACGTGTAGGTCAATACGCCACCGGCTTCCGTGGCTGGGCTGCCCGTAACTGCAACGGACACAGTTTGAGGGCTGTCATCATCCGCAATAGTTTGTGTCTGGGATGCCGTGCCGACTGTATAGGTCGGTGGATTAGCGGTGAGCGTAAAGACTACGGTTTCGCCACCAGTTTCGACCAGCAAGTCGTCGATCGGACAGACATCAATAACTAGCGGGCTAGCGTTCGGATGGGAGATCGAAGTTCCGGCGAGTACCGTTCCAGCAGCACAACCGCCAGTTTTCAATGTGTAATCAGTTCCCTGTGTTGCCGTGCCTGCCACCGTGAAGTTAACAGTGGTAGCCGTCGTCACACCACTATCACGAGTAATTGAGAACGAGCAATTGGCGGGTGCCACAGCTTCGGCGCAAGCACCGGCCTTAGCCAGACTAAACACCGGAGGAGTGTCATTGTCGGTAATCGTTATAGTGGCTGCCGTACTTGTACCAGCTACCGCAGCACCAGTTGGGATGCCAAAAATCACAGTTTCATTCCCTTCGACCAAGGCGTCATCCACAGGAACGATGTTGATCGTGCAGGTCGCGCTGGCAGCAGGCACCGTCACGGAGATGGTGCTAGCAGATTGCGAAACTATTGCGCAAGTGCCCGCAGTGATTGAGTAGTCCGTTGTGTAGGTGGCTGTTCCCGAGATAGCCGAGGTCAGATTCAACGTGGCGGCTGTCGAACCAGTACGAGCAAATGTGACCACACCATTTGTAGGACCGGTTTCCGAAGCTTGGGTCGTCGCGACGACCGAGGCACCGACCTCATCATCAAGCACGGTTACCGATGCCGCCTTACTGCCAGTCGACACGTAATTATCCGGCGCTGCACTATTGGTTACAGTTAACATCAAAGCCATATCGCCATCGATCAACATGTTTTGTGAAGTGGAGATTGCGGCCGTCGTACATGACGTTGCGTTGTCTACAAAAGTACATGTGCCCGACGTCGGGGTTGCCCCCTTACCGGCGACAGCCGCTCCACTAAGCGTGAACGGAACGGAGAAGCCTCCGCAACCAACGGGCACTGCTGCGTCGAGCGTGATCTGAAACGTACCACTACCGCCTTCAGTAAAATTAGCAGGCGCAGTAACGGACTGCACTGTGCGCTTTTGGCAAACGGTTACATCGTTGGCAGCCAAATTCGGGGCACCCAAAGTTATGTTATTCGTGACGGTTATCGTGTACTTGCCACTAACGAACGTAGACGCGACGCCATTGAATGTCGCCATCGCAGCGGCAGCGGGTGCTCCGCCACAGTTCGCTGGATACGTACCCGATGACGGCTCCCAATTCAAGTAAAACTCGTTCGCGTTCGTCGAAGCATAGGGTGGAGAGAACGCGCCCGGTATGCACGACGTAGAAAACGGGGTAATCACTGGCGACGTGGTATTCGCTGTGTACGTAACCACCAAATCTGTGACTGCAACCTCGGCACCAGTGTAGGAAACGACGAAGTTGAATGCACCGCCAGTGGCTGCATACACGCGAGTCGGAGTGGATGTGGCCGTCTCGACTTGAGCCGTTGCGCTCATCACAGTTCCCAAGGCGAGTAAACCCGCCGTCAGATTGCGCATGTGCCGGAACACAGTAAGGTACTTTTTCATTATCTTCATCACTTTGCTAGATTGCTAAATATCAAACATTTGACTGTCGGTGCATCGCCCCTTCTAAGGGGTGAGGCTCGTTCCGCAGTTGGTATTGAGATAAGTCCTGACCTGTGCGCCGGTCGCGGTCGTCGTGACACCAGTTGTAACCGACGCAGACGAAATAAACGTGTTCAAAGCTCTCTGAATCAGCAGTCCGTCGACACTTGCCACTGGGGCAGCCGTGCCGTTCGTATCCACATCGAGCACATTTCCAAGGCCGAGCACGTAATTGCGTATATCTGTTCCAGTAATCCGTATGGCGGAGCCCGGAAGGGTTATCCCAATCAAAATATTAGCTGCTGGAATGAATGGATTAAGCGCACGCTTAATAAGCAATCCGTCAACGCTTGCGGTGGGAACGCCGCCGCTACCGTCTACGTCCAAATTACACAAAGGGGCCGGAGCACCCTGAATCGTGAAAGTCTTCGGCGTCATGCCTGGGGTTGCGCTGGCGTAGGAGAAGTTGCCGTCACTCGTGAGCTCGACGGTGGATGTGCACGCGCCAGAAGAGGTGCACGACGGTGCCATCGTCGCCGTGAACTTAAACAACTTCAAACCGGTGGGTGCGACTGCGGCGGTGTCGGTGTTGATGTTGCCGGGGTTGAGGCAAATGCCAGTTGACGCTTGGTCGATCAGATCAGGCCAGCCGACCGAACCGTTCGCCGTAGCGGCGACACCGGTTGCACGAATGGCGGTGTCGATCCAGCCCATGACGACTTGGTCGGTGGCCGTGGGAGCCGCTGGGACTTGCGCGACGGCAATGCGGCACTTGGTGAACTCTTCGGTGATGCTGACGTTGGTCAGGTGAGTACCGTTGTACTTGACCTTGAGCCCGAGGCCGCTTTCAGCACCGGTAACGTTGGTACCAGTAATGGCCGAGTCATCGCTGTACACACCAAAAAAACTGAAGGTGGCACCTGCGGGCAGGACTCGCGTGGTGGCCGCGATAGAAGCGCCAGCGACGCTCAGTCGAGGGTCGATTGTTTGCAGCGCGTGCACCGAGGTGGACGCTACGGTCAACAGTGCCAGAAATGCACCCAAAGATCGCTTGAAATTTTGCACGGCAATTTTCCCCGTTAAATTCATATCAGTTCGCATCGTACACGCCCTTGGCAAGCCTGTGAAGGTTAGAAACAAAAATCGATGACAATAAAGTGAAGAATAATCACAAATTGTGACATTCGGAGCGCATCCGATATCTCGCTCGGGACGGCTCAGGTTTAAAGCTATATTGAAATTACACGTAAGTATATGGGGGTAAGAACGTATTTCAGACACTTTTACCGACATTTGAAGCGTATTTTTTGAAACAGCGACGACGGGATGCGATACTCACCAGCGACATGTCCGCAGCCATTTGGCATAATTATAATTCGAAAAATGTCAACGTCATAGTCTTTTTCGGGTTCGGCTGGTACCGGGCCTCAGAAAAATTACGATGGCTGCCCGTGACTATCCCCGCAACGAGCGTAGGTATCACTGTCGGCGCGGGAGATAAACGACGTGTCGTTAACCTCACCCCCAGGAAACGAGTCCAGACGCTTGCGGCGCGAAATCCGCGCCACCCTGCGGGAGCCGCCGTTTTCCGCGAGTCCCAACGCGCTCTATACCGTACATGACCATTTCGCCCTCAAGATGCACATATTGACCGCGATTGTCCACCGTCTTTTCATTTTCGTCTCTCACCTATTCGTGTGGGAGATGGTGCCGTGGTTTCGCTTGGTCGCGCCGTAAGTTCAAGCGGGGCGATGACCACTTTTTTGCCGTCCGAGAAAAGCCAGCGCCAGACCGCACAAGTCGTTGCCGGTAAGCCTTGAGTCCGCGATGGTGAGCTCCGTGCTGAGCGGGCAATGTTTCCTTTCGCATGCGGTATCGCTCCCTGTCCTTTGGGGAGAGCCCCCATTCGCCCGATATTCGCCCGAATTGCGGCCTTAAACCTACGTATGTATTGGCATTTGTGTGGGAGCGGTTCCACCGCGAAGGCTGCAGCGTGACCTAACCATCGCGGTGGAACCGCTCGCACAAGAACAGGTTCATGGATAGGGCCGGGGTGAGGGTGAGCGTGATTGCATCGCGAGCTAGGTTCGTGTGGCAAGCCCCTCTCCCCCAACCTGCTCCCCCGGCAAGAGGGAGCAAAACCGCAGGTTCATAGATAGGCAGCCTGCCGAACCGGTCAGATTTTGTTGACTCGTAAATGAGTGGCACGCGCGGTGATTGTTTGTTCCCTATAACGGCGCGAGGGGTCGACCGTAGGTGCGTTTTTGGCGTTAATCCAGCCACTGTTGGTATCAAAAAACGCGACGTTTGCTGTTACCCTCGCGTTTGACTTGGCGGGCGGTTATCGTCATCTTATTGACATCAACGACTCAGGCTGAGTCGCGGGAAATATCGTGATTATTTGGGGCGCAATTTGGGGTGCAATCCTTGGCGTGTTTGTATCGCGTTGGGGCGATACGCAGTGGATCGTCGGCGCGATGTTGGGCGCACTGGCCGGGTGGACACTGCGCAAGGCAGTGCGCAGCGAGATGGCCCGCGCGCACCTACAGCATCGGCAGCAGACGATGTCCATGGCAGCAAAACCGTTGCCGCTATCGAAGCCGTCTATGCCGTCGGTCGGCGCTGCCGCAACAGCGCAACCTGTACTCGAAACGCCGACGTCCGAAGGCGCGTTGCCCGCTCGGGCTAAGTTCACAGACGCTGCAGCGGTGCCACCAACAGCCGGGGCGATAAACGAGGCTGCCGAGCCCGCCGTGTCTATAGCGCCCGTTGCAGCGCCAGCCATTCCTGCAACGGAGCCAAAAGCACCCGCCACACCCAACATCATCGAAGCGCTCGTCACTCGCGCCAAAGACTGGCTGCTGGGCGGCAATACCGTGGCGCGGGTGGGTGCCGTTGTTTTGTTCATCGGTTTGTCGTTCCTTGCGAAATGGGCCGCAGACAACGCCCTCTTTCCGCCGGAATTTCGGCTGGCTGCAATTGGCATCGTGGGCATCGTGTTGCTGGTTCAAGGCTTCCGGCTGGCCCGCGCACATTCTGACGATGCGACCCGCTCGAACTACGCGTTGCTGTTGCAAGGTGCGGGCGTTGCCGTGCTCTATCTCACCGTATTCGCCGCCTACAAACTGTACGCGATGATTCCGCCGTTGGCGGCGTTCGCATTAATGGCGCTGGTGTGCGCGTTGTCCACCTTGCTTGCGATTGTGGCTAATGCCCAGACGTTGGCATGGGTCGGATTTGCGGGCGCGTTCGCTACGCCGATTTTGCTGTCAACAGGGCAAGGTAGCCACGTTGTGTTGTTCAGTTATTACCTGCTGTTAAACGTTGCCATTGGCGTGGTTGCGTGGCTGCGCGCGTGGCGTGCGCTTAACCTGCTGGGCTTCCTGTCGACGTTCATCGTGGCGACCGCGTGGGGCGCGCTGAAGTACTCGCCGGCGCACTATGCGTCGACGCAGCCGTTCCTGATTGCATTCTTCGTGATCTATGTGTTGATCGGTTTGTTCTATGCGTTGCGGCATTCTGAAGAGAAAGGCCACACACTTGACGGGATGCTGATTTTCGGCACGCCCATCGTTGCCTTCGCGCTGCAAACGCGGTTGGTGGCGCACATCGAGTACGGCGCTGCGATCTCGGCCGTGGTGTTGAGCGCGGTGTATATCGTGCTGGCGTTTTCGCTCCGCTCACGCACCCATCCACTCGCGCATTGGCTCACGTTGAGCTACGCCGCGTTGGCCTTGATCTTCGCCACACTTGCCGTGCCGCTCGCCGTTGACGGCAAGCTCACAGCAGCTGTTTGGGCGATGGAAGGTGCCGGCGTGTTCTGGCTTGCCATGAAGCAGAAGCGCTGGATGGGTCAGGCGTTTGGCGCGGCAATGCAGTTGCTTGCGGCGATGGCATTTGTGGCAGCGAATGAATATCACCTTCCGTCAACTCATGCGTTTTCCAACAGCCACTTTATCGGCACGCTGATGCTCGCGCTCGGCAGTCTCGCGATTTCGTGGTGGGCGTTCGCGGCGTCGCGTGAACGGCACGCGGTCACCACCGAAGCAAGCGACGAAAAAGCGCCCGACACCACGCTCATCGATTCAGCCAGTGTGCTGTTCTTCCTCGTTGGATTTGCATGGACGTTATTCGGTGTGTGGTCTGAGGTGTTCTCATCCGCGCTGACACTCAACGACGTGACGCGCTTCGGCTGGTTCACGTTCACATTTGTCGCACTCAACTTCTGCGCGTTCTTCGCGTGGCAGCGCACAGGCTGGACCAGCGCGCGCTATCCAGTGCTGGTTGTGCTTCCGTTCCTCGTCGCGTGCGCGACGCTGTATGTGCTCGCCAATCCACGCGCTAGCTTTTATTTTGACTTGCTGTTGTGGCCCGCGTGTTTCGTGCTGCATCTGATCATGTTGCGCGGTGTCGATGCGCTCGCACCAGAGCGTTGGTGGCGCATCGTGCATGCGGGCAACACCTTGCTGGTGATCCTTCTGATCGGTGGTTTTTTGCATCGCGCGGCCAACGCGGGCGAGGTGCGCTACACCGATTGGGCTGTGGTCATTATGTTGTTTGCGAGTACGCTGGTGATGATGGCGCTGGCATCAGGCCGCGTGTGGGCCGAGCCTGCAACGGGCTGGCCGCTTGAGCGTTTTCAGCGCGAATATGCGGTGCATGCAGGGCTTGGCGTTGCTGCATTGACGATCATTGGCGCGTTGATTGTGGCTGTGACGGCGAGCGGCAACACCGCGCCGCTGCCCTATGTGCCGCTACTCAATCCAGTTGATCTTTGTGCCTTCATCGCACTCGCCAGCGTGGCGCTGTGGCTCAAGCGACTACGCGCGTCATCGTTGGTTTCTGCGGCCAATCCGCTGCGTGGCCGCATCGCGCTTGGTGTGCTCGCCTTCGCCACCTTCATCGTGGTCAATACGGTGTGGCTGCGCTTTGCGCATCACTTCGGCGACATCGCTTGGAATGGCGGTGCGCTCGCTAATTCGTTCTTCGTGCAGGCGGGCTATTCGATGCTGTGGACGCTATTGGGTGTCGGCGCGATGGTGTGGGCGCACAAAAAAGTGCAGCGCGCGGTGTGGCAGGCGGGTGCGGCGTTGCTGGCGCTGACAGTGGTCAAACTGCTGATCGTGGACTTAGAAAATTCCGGCGGTGGCGAACGCATTGTGGCGTTCATCGGCGTGGGCGTGTTGATGGTGGTGGTGGGGTACTTTGCGCCTATGCCGCCTGCGATGGCGAAGGTGGCTCAATTGGAGAGCGCTCGTGAAACTGCTTGAGTTGACTAAAGCGAACTCGGTTTTGCTCTCTCGCCTACCGCGAAAGGGTGCTGTTGGTTCCCCTCCCCCCGGGGGGGAGGGGCTAGGGGAGAGGGTGTTTCAGTTCTATCCAAATCTGGAACGTGCGCTACGTCCCTCTCCCCAACCCTCTCCCCCGGGGAGAGGGAGCCGAACCGTATCGCTCGTTACCTCGGCGCTATTCGCGTCAATCACGTTGGCCCAAGCACTCAACGATTTCACCACGCGCGCCGACGTGATCGCGCCACCCGGCGCGTCCATCGTACGCGCTGCTTTGCCCGCCGCGTCGATTGCGGCTTTGCGCGGCGCTAGTGGCGGCGATCTTCGTGTATTCAACGCAAGCGGCGTATCGATGCCGCATGCCTTGATTGATGCGTCGGCCGAGGCCATCGCGCGCGCCGATGCACCGGGTCAACGTCTGGTGGCGCTGCCGATCTATGCGAGCACGACGTCCACCACCTCTGGCGCGCCAACGCTGCGAATCGAAGAAGGCTCCAACCGTCGCGTCATCGAATACTCGTCGACCAAAGCCACGGCGACGACCCAACAGGAGCCGCGCGGGCTGTTGTTCGACACTCGAAAAGTGGATACCGAAGTCCGCGCCTTGGAGCTCGAAGGCACGCTACCGAACGCCACGATTGTCAAAATGTCGCTCGACATCAGCGCCGATCTCAAATCGTGGCGCACGCTGGTGTCTGATGCGCCAGTGTTCGATTTTGGTAACGACGGCCCGAGCAATCGTCGGGTCACATTGCCCATCCCGCAGCGCTTTAAGGATCAGTATGTGCGCCTCACGTCGAACCTGCCTGGTGGCCCTCAGATCATCGCGTTCAAGACGGTCGGCGTGGGCTCGGTCAAGGCGGTGCTTCCCACCGCAATCACCCTCGGTGCACCGGTGATCACGACCGACAACGCCGCCGAATGGACGCTCTCGACCGGCTTACGTGCGTCCGGCCTGCGCCTGCAAACGAGCGCGAATAATGCGCTGATGCCGGTGCGCATCCTCACCCGAGCACGCGCTGGCGACCCGTGGCAGCCCGTTGCGAGCACCGTCGTCTACCGCCTGCCCGGAACGGTCGGCGCCGATGGCATCAACCCGTCGCTGCCCATCAACGCGATACTCGCGTCGCAGCTCCGCGTGGAGGCGTTGCGCGGCTACAGCCTGACCGGTGTGCCGCTCACGCTCGCGCTGGAATATCCACCGTTGCAGGTGCTCTTCATCGCCACCGGCGACGGGCCGTTTTCGATTGCCACCGGCAAAGCGGGCGTTGAAACGGCGTCGCTGCCCGCCGCCACGTTGCTGCCGAACTACGCGTTGGGCGCCGAGTTCGCCACGCCGCTATTGCAGGCCACGAACATCACTGTCGACGCAAAGCCGCGCACGGCGGGACAGAGCGCGAAGGACTCGCTGAGCGAGCTATTCAATCGTTCCGCGATATTGTGGGGCGTTCTGGGTCTGGCTGTTTTGGTGCTGGGCGGGCTGGCCGTTTCGCTGCTGCGAGCGCCAGTGAAGCGATAATCAACGCACGCTGAAACAGAAAACAGCTTTTCTACAGAATGGCGTAGGCAGTAGGCATAGCTCGTGTTTGGCCAAAAATCGACTTAAGCTGTTTTGTGCGCTAAGCCCAAGCAAAATAACGCCTTCAGGCAAAAGCTGCTCTGTTAGTAAGCGCGATTACTGGACGGACGGTGGCCCCACCAACCGCCCAATCCGCGCGAGCAGGCTTGCGTAGTCGGGATCAGCGAGATAGGTACTGACGCTCGCATCGCCACAACGCGCAAACGCATCATCCAGTTGCTGCCAGTCTTCGGCGCTCAGGCTGCGTTCCGCTTGCGGCAATATGAGGCGCTCTTCCAGCGCCATATGCTCACTCAGATGCGCAATGTAGGCGTGGCATGCTGACTCAAACGTTGCGCGTCGAATCGAGCCGATCATCTCCCAAGCGTGCAACAAGTGCTGCAGGTAGCGCACGGACGCTTCGCTGGTTGCGTGATCCTGATCAAGCAGGCGCACCGCATCTGCTGCCTCCTGCGACGACGCGGCGACCTTGGGAAACAACCATTCAGATTCCTTCGAATGGTGCTGCGCTTCGTGAAACTCGTCGATACAAAAAAATATGGCCCGCAGCGCCGTAAAGTAGTCCGCCTGTGGCTCGCCGGGCCCTCGCTCGACAAGCGCCGCCAGTGACCGCAGCATCACGCTTAGGGCAGCATGCTCCTCGCGAATGATGCGTAAACTTTCATGTGGCATGTTCAGACTCCCGTCCCGGAAAATTCCCCACCTCTATCCCCGTGCTTAAGCGTCCTCGCCGACGCCGATGGGGGCGGGTGCGTTCAATACGATATGCGCGAACAGCCGCTGGTAGGCGGGATCCGCAGGAAACTTCCCCAATATCGGATCGCGATTGCTCTGAAATGCATCGTCAAGCTCCTGCCATTCCTCCGCACTCAACCACTGCTCCGCTTCGGGCAGGATGACCGTTTCTTCAAGCTGCATATGATCCAGATAGAACGTGACGTAGCGCAGGCAGGCACCCTCAAATGCGCCGCGCCGCGTCGCACCGATCGGCTCCCACGCCAGCAGCAAATGCTGAAGCTCGCGCACTGCAGCTTCGCCCCGGGCATAATCGCGATCAAGCTTTTTAACGGCCTCAGCCGCATGTTGCGAGGCCAGCGCCACCTTGGGAAACAATATGGGGTGGTGCAGTCGTTCTGGAAACTCGTCGACATAAAACAACATCGCTCGCAGCACTGAAAAGAAGTGATCCACATCCTTTTTAGGTCCACGCTCCACCATCAGCTGTAGTGATCGCAACATCGCAGCCAACGCGGCGTGTTCCTCGCGGATGATGCGCAAACTTGCGTGCGACATGTGATCTATCCCCTACCATCCAGAACGAATGGTCGCAGAATCGCACGCGCCTGCGGAGTTGATATTGACTTGGGTCAGTCTTTACTAGAATCCTTTGACATGAACTTAAGTACCGATCTACCCGTCAAGCTTGCCGATGTGCAAGCGGCGCGCAACCGCATCAGCGGTGCCGTTGAGCACACGCCCTGCCTGCACTCGAAAACGCTGTCGCGGATTTTTGAGTGCGAGGTGTGGCTTAAGTTTGAAAACTTGCAGTTCACCGCGAGCTTCAAGGAGCGTGGCGCGCTCAACAAATTGTTGCTGCTCACCGCAGCAGAAAAATCGCGCGGCGTGATCGCGATGAGCGCGGGCAATCATGCGCAGGGCGTCGCCTATCACGCAGGGCGACTGGGCATTCCGGCGACCATTGTGATGCCCTCCAACACGCCTTTTGTGAAGGTGCGCAACACCGAAGGCCACGGGGCCAACGTGATTTTGCAGGGCGGCACGTTGGCTGAAGCCTCGCTGCATGCGCGCGAGCTCGCGGCCCAACATCACTTCACCTTCGTGCATCCATTCGACGATCCGCACATCATCGCAGGCCAAGGCACGTTGGCGCTTGAAATGCTGGAAACCGCACCGCATCTCGACACACTCGTGGTGCCAGTGGGCGGCGGTGGTTTGCTTGCGGGATGTTCGGTAGCAGCGCGCGCCGTTAAGCCGGATATCGAAATCATCGGGGTTGAATCAACTACCTTTCCCGCCATGGCGCAACGTTTACGTGGCCAGGAAGTGCAAGTGGGCACTGAGACAATTGCGGAAGGTTTGGCGGTGCGCGACATCGGTGAAATGCCGTTGACCATTGTGCGTGCGCTGGTCAACGATGTCGTGCTCGTCGATGAATCAACGATTGAAGAGGCCATCGCGCTGCTGATTGATGTTGAAAAAACAGTGACCGAAGGCGCAGGTGCGGCGGGCATCGCGGCCATGTTGCAACACCGTGCGCGCTTCGTTGGCAAAACGGTGGGCGTGGTGTTGTGTGGCGGCAATATCGACTCGCGAATTTTGGCCAGTATTTTGATGAGGAACCTTGTGCGTGAAGGTCGGCTGGTGCGCATTCGCGTGCGCTTGCCAGACGTTGCGGGCGCCCTCGCGAAGCTCACCAAAGTGGTCGGCGATGCGGGCGCAAACGTGGTGGACGTTGAACATCAACGCTTGTTCGGCGTGTTCAGCGTGAAGTCCACCGAGGTTGAATTAACGCTCGAAACGCGAGACCGAAGTCATGTGACGCAATTGCTTGCGGAGCTGGAGTTGCATGGATTTGCGGCGCACTTGTTGGGCGCGGCAGAGTGATGTACTCCGTTCGTCGTTCCTGCGAAGGCAGGAACCCAGTGACGTGTGCGACGACAGCTCACGCCGAGCGCTTCAACGCTAGGCCCAAAAGACGCTGGGCTCCAGCCTGCGCTGGGGCAACGAAAAGATGGTGAATCTTCCCGCCTCCATTCACTTCATCGAACGTGACTGGTTGTCTGCGAATCACGTCATGTTTCGCGACCACGATAGCGCGACCGTGATCGATTCCGGCTACGGCAAATTCAACGACGTTACGATTGAAAAAGTGGCAGCGGTGTTGCGCGGTTGGGGTGAGCCGTCACTTGACCGCATCATCAACACCCACATTCACAGCGACCACATTGGCGGCAACGCCGAGCTGCAACGTCTGCATCGCGGCTGCTCAATCACAGTGCCCGCTGACGAGCAACCCGCGCTCGTAAATTGGGATGCCCAGGAGCAATTTCTGTCTTATGCGGATCAAGAGGCCGAACGCTTTGCGTGGGACGATGTGATTGAGCCGGGGCAGGCGTTGCAGCTCGGTGGCGAGTCGTGGCGGGCGATTGCCACCCCGGGGCACGACATGGGTTCGCTGGTGTTTTATTCACCAAAATTGCGCATTCTGATTTCGGCCGACGCGCTCTGGGAAAACAGCTCGGGCTTTGTGCTGCCGCAAGCGATTGATCCAAAGTCGCTCGCCGCGCAGCGGGCGACGTTCACGCGTTTAGCCGAACTTGATGTGGGGCTCGTGATACCGGGTCACGGCCCAATGTTCACGGATTATTCAGGTGCGCTCAAGCGGGCGGGCGAAAAGCTCGAATTGTTCGCGGCAAACGATCTGCGCATTGCCAAGAATGTGGTCAAGACGATGTTCATCTACGCGATCATGTGGCGCGGCGGCATGCTGCTGAGTGCCATTCCTGCCTACCTCAATCGCGTCGGTGTGCATCGTGATTACAACGCGCAGTTTTTCAAGTTTAGTAACGACGCTTTCGCTGCGTGGATGATCAAGGAGACGACGCAAAGTGGCAAGCTACAGCTTGAAGGTGATCGCCTGATCGCTGCTTGATGATCTGTTGAGAACCAGGGTCGACCGCGATACGGGCGGCACTTCCAGCAGGATTCTGGCCGCAGCCAGCCAATGATTGATCAATTGCTCACGTCGCGCACTACTGGTACGTAACATGCCTGACAATGCGAGGCCCCGCAGAAGTTTGAGGCTTAGCGCGATCACGGTGGCGTTACCGTCAGCGTTGTTTTAAGCGATTAAACTTTGCACGGGCGCTATTAAGCGCGATGTCTTGCTGTGCCACCCTACTTTGAAGGAACGTGTGATGCCGAAGTTTTCGACCTTGCAGATTGAGCCAGACAGCGCCGCACCGCGTGTTGCCCGTCTGCTGTTGAATCGCCCCGAGCGCCTGAACGCGATCAACGACGAAACGCCTGGCGAGATCCGCGCTGCTGTGGAATGGGCGCAAAACAACGACGCGATTCACGTGATCGTTGTCGAGGGCGCGGGGAAGAGCTTTTGCGGAGGCTACGATCTGACGTTGTTTGCAGAGGGCGGTGATGAGCATCCGGCAAAGCAGGAGAAATATCCGTGGGATCCAATGGTCGACTACGCCTACATGAAGCGAACGACCGAGGATCTAATGAGCCTCTGGCGCTGCAGCAAGCCCACCATCGCCAAGGTGCATGGCTACGCTGCGGCCGGTGGCAGCGATATCGCACTATGTTGCGATTTGCTGGTGATGGCTGAAGATGCCCGCATCGGCTACATGCCCACCCGGGTGTGGGGCTGCCCGACCACGGCGATGTGGACGCATCGTATCGGTCCGACCCGTGCCAAACAAATGATGTTTACGGGCGACTTGATTGATGGCCGTACCGCTGCAGCTTGGGGGCTCGCCAACGTTGTGGTGCCGGCAACCGAGCTTGATCAGGCCGCGGGCAACCTGGCCAATCGAATTGCGGGGGTGCCACGTGGGCACCTCGCCATGCACAAGCTTGTAATCAATCAACTCATGCTCACCACTGGGCTGGAGCAGGCACAGATGATGGCCACCGTGTTCGATGGCATCACCCGCCATAATCCTGAGGGGATGTGGTTCCGGCGTTACGCGCAAAGCGAAGGCTTCAAGGCCGCAGTCGATTGGCGAGACAGCGGTCGGCCGATTCCCGAGGGCGACGAAGCGCGTGCGCTGATCAGGGAGATGGAGGCGCGCATGACCAGCCGCAGCGGCCAATCACCTAGCGCTTGATCGCGGCGATCTTTTGCTTCATGGCGAACGGTTGACCCGCGGTGTCAAGCACCTCGCCCTCCACATAACCGACAACGCGAAACCCTTGTCGAGTCAGGGTGAGCAACTCATTCGAACGCAGCAAAAAGTCGGGCCGTGATGGCTTGCCGAAGCGCTCGTTGCCGTCCATGAAGGTTTCATAAAGCAGCATACCGCCCGACTTGATCGAACCGAGCATTGACGCAAACGCGGGGCGCCAAAGGTAATTGCACACGAGGACGGCATCAAACGACGCCGCTGGATACGGCCATGCGTCGCGCTCAAGGTCGCGACACTCGGTGACGACTTGCGGCGTCGCAGCGAGCGACTGCAGCACGGTCGCGTCCCGATCAACTGCGGTCACGCTGGCTCCGCGCTCAGCAAATAGGCGCGCATGGCGTCCGTGGCCACACGCAACGTCAAGGACACGAGCGCCTGGCGCAATCCACGAGGCGTGGTCAGTGAACCACGCGCTGGGCATTTCCTGTGAGTGCATCTGCTGACTTGTCAAAGGGGCCAATCGAGACGTGACTGTGGATTGGCCGCAGAGCACTACCGCGCGTTATTGGCGTCCACCACGGCCAGCGCCGTCATATTGACAATCCGGCGCACCGTGGCGCTCGGCGTCAAGATGTGAACAGGCTTTGAGCAGCCCAGCAAGATCGGCCCAATGGCAACGTTGTTGCCCGCACTGGTCTTGAGCAGGTTGTACGAAATATTCGCGGCGTCAATGTTTGGGAACACCAGCAAATTGGCAGAACCGGTCAATGGCGAATCGTTAATGGCGGTGCGCTGGCCTTCGTCAAGCGCGCCGTCGCCGTGCATTTCGCCGTCGACTTCCAGCTCAGGTGAACGCTGGCGAATCAACGCGAGGGCTGCACGCATTTTGAGTGCAGACGGCGTGTTGGCAGTGCCGAAATTGGAGTGTGACAACAGCGCCACTTTCGGCGTAATGCCGAAGCGTTGCAGCTCGTCAGCCGCCATCAATGTGATCCCGGCGATTTGCTCGGTCGTGGGGTCGTAGTTCACGTGCGTATCGACCAAGAACAGCAGCCGACCGGGCAACATCAGGCCGTTCATCGCGGCGTATTCATGCGCACCGTTGCGCAGCCCAAGCACTTGATCGATGTAGCGCAAATGAATGTCGTGGGTGCCGTAGGTGCCGCAGATCATGGCGTCGGCATCGCCCTTTCTCACCATCATCGCTCCAATGAGCGACAGGCGACGCCGCATCTCGATTTTTGCGAGCGGCTGCGTCATACCTCCGCGTTGCGTGAGGCGGTGATACTCCTGCCAATAGTCGCGGAAACGATGATCTTTTTCGGGGTTGATGAGTTCAATGTCTACGCCCGGTTTCATGCGCAGGCCAAATTGCTCTAGCCGTTTTTCGAACACTGCTGGCCGCGCGATCATGATTGGCTTGGCGATGCCTTCATCGATGATGACCTGCACCGCGCGCATCACGCGCTCGTCTTCGCCCTCGGCAAATACGACGCGGCATGGACTCTTCCGCGCAGCATCAAAAATCGGCTTCATAACAGCGCCGGAGTGATACACAAACTGCGCTAGCTGCTGTTTGTACGCCTCGAAATCCGTGATCGGACGTGTCGCTACACCCGAGTCCATCGCGGCCTTCGCCACGGCGGGCGCGATGCGCACGATCAAACGCGGGTCGAACGGTTTTGGAATCAAATATTCCGGTCCGAATGACAACGAGCCGGTGTCACCATACGCAGCTGCGACTTGATCGTTTTGCTCGGCCATGGCAAGGTCGGCGATGGCTTTGACCGCTGCGACTTTCATCGCTTCATTCACCACCGTCGCACCCACGTCGAGCGCGCCGCGAAAGATGAACGGAAAGCAGAGCACGTTGTTCACTTGATTCGGATAATCGCTACGACCGGTAGCAATAATCGCGTCAGGCCGCGCCGCTTTGGCAAGGTCAGGCATGATCTCAGGCTCTGGATTTGCCAGCGCCATAATCAGCGGGTTCACCGCCATTTTGGCAAGCCATTCCGGCTTCAACACACGCGCCGCAGACAAGCCCAGAAACACATCCGCGCCGTCAAGCAATTGATCGACCGTGCGCAAATCGGTGAGCTGCGCATAGCGCGCTTTGTTGTCGTCCATCTCTTCGACGCGGCCCGTCCAGACGACGCCTTTGATGTCCGACACCCAAATATTTTCTTGCTTGATGCCGATGGCCACCAGCATGTCAAGGCACGCGAGCGCTGCGGCACCGGCACCTGAACACACCAGCTTCACGTCTTCCGGTTTTTTGCCGACGACGCGCAAACCGTTAGTGACCGCAGCGCCCACGATGATGGCGGTGCCGTGCTGGTCATCATGAAAGACCGGAATCTTCATGCGCTCGCGCAACTTCCGTTCAACATAGAAACATTCTGGCGCCTTGATGTCTTCAAGATTGATGCCGCCGAATGTCGGCTCCATTGCCGCAATGATGTCGACCAGTTTGTCGGGATCAAGCTCGTTTAATTCAATGTCGAAACAATCGATGCCAGCAAATTTTTTGAACAGTACGGCCTTGCCTTCCATCACCGGTTTAGCGGCGAGCGGGCCGATGTTGCCCAAGCCCAATACTGCGGTGCCGTTGGTGACCACGCCGACCAGATTGCCGCGCGCGGTCATGTTGTACGACTCAGCCGGATCGCGCACAATTTCTTCACAGGCAAACGCCACACCGGGCGAATAGGCCAGCGCCAGATCGCGCTGATTAGTCATTGTTTTGGTCGCGCTGATCTCCAGCTTGCCCGGCTTCGGATAGCGATGGTAATCGAGCGCGGCTTCTTTGAGTGTGAGCGTCTTCATTCTGTCGGGCATGGACTCCGCCTTGGTTCATTATTGAAACTTATGCCCCAATTTTATGGCGCTACGCTGTCACAGCGATAGTAAACCGGGACTATCGCGCTTTTTCGTGAAACGCAGTTTCACGGATTGAAGACAGCGTCAACGCGGACGACATCGGACAGGGTCGCTTGCATTCGCTGACCCGATGCGTAATAATTAATTTATTATCTTCACCGAGGGTTGCCATGACCACCACAGTCAAATTGCCCACAACGCTAGAAATGACGTTGCGGCAACACTGCGCCGTCTCTGGCGAGAGCATCAGCGAGGTGATCCGCGTAGCGCTGGAAGCTCACCTTGCGATTACCCAAGAAAACACGGCGGCGTCGCCTTGGGCGCTGGGCACGGACTACTTCGGTCGCCATGCGGGCCCCGCCAACTTAGCTGAGTCGTACCGTGAAGCACGCGGTGCGGTGTGGGATGACGTTGCGTCAGCGAAGTCTGCGCGGCGCGCAAGGCCTCAATCGTGAGCGCGATTGTCCCAAGTGGCAGTCGCAGTTCCCGCGCAACCGCACTTAAAACCAACGAGCCTCGCCCGCCGATGTACGGCCCCGCAGGCGCGCTGGTGCTGGTGGACAGCGGACCGCTACTGGCCCTGTTCAACCGCACAGATCGCTGGCACACTACGGTCACTGACTGGCTGAAAACCAATCCGCGCATCAGGCTAATCACCACATGGTGCGTGCTCACGGAGGTGTGCGCCATGCTGTCGCGACGCGTGCACAACGACGCCGCGCTAGATGTGCTGCGCTGGGCGCTGCGCGGCGGCATCACGGTGGACGGCGCACCACCGGACGCGTTGGTCTCGATGCTAGCAATCAGCGAGCGCTTCGCCGATTTGCCGTTTGATTTGGCAGACGCATCGATCGCCGAGGCCGCAGAACGCATGCGCCTTCGCCGCATACTGAGCATCGACTCGGACTTCGACGTGTACCGAGACCACGCTGGACGTCCGTTGCAAAACGTTTTGGTTCGGTGAAACGCAACCATCATTCCCACGCAGGTGAACATTCTTATCGGCGTCAAGAAACTTAACTCATTACTTTATTACAGCCGCCAAGGCTTTGACGCCGCCGAACGTGATGACGTCGTGCAGACCGCCATCCTCTTGCAAGGCAAAGGCGAGACCAAGCTCACCGCTAACACCGTCAATCGCCCGCGCATCGGGACACGGAGGTTCGTCTCTGGCGATGCGCGAATGCTGCGCGCTGAGCGCACGCAACTATTGAGGAATACTCACACGCGGCAACATCGCACGTTTATTGGCTTTGCGAGCGAAACCGTTGTCGTCAAACGTAGCAACCCACTCGCATTCCGCGTAACTCGGGTGATGGAGCGCGTCGGCGAAAACGAAGCCCTCACCATACGCAATCAGCGCAGCGCGCACCGCAGCCTCGTTCTGAATCGATACATGCGGCAACCCAAGCAAATGCTCAAACGCAGCGGCAATCTGCTTGCGACGAAATTCATAGTAGCCACGCAGCACCCACCCAAACTCAAGCAGCACCGTGGTCGCGACCATCAGCGCCCGCCCGGATTCGATCAAACGCTGCGCGGCCACACGTTGCCGAGTAGCGTCCTTATCCGCTGCATCATCCACGTAACAACGCGCCAGCACGTTGGTGTCAAGCCCAATCACGTCGAATTACTTGCGCAGCAGAGATGCCACATCAAACGCAGTAGACACCGCGCGACGTGTTGACTTGAGCGTGCCAAACGCACTAGTCACCTCAGATGGCGAAACGACCGCCTGCAACACGCTCATCTCAACTACGTTACCGCGTACCCGAAAACCAATGCGGCTACCCTGACGAATGCCAAGCTTCTGCCGCACATTAACGGGAATAGTGACCTGATCTTTACTGGTAACGGAGGCTGATGTGTCGCCCATGGGATATTCTCGGCGTTGTCCTACTCGGTAATACAAGCATTTTCAACCGTAGGGCGGAACGCTTGCGGTTCCGCCGAATGTGGCGGGATGGCGGCAATGACCGTGTTGCCTTCGGCGGCAGTGCACCAAAGTGCGCACCGAGGCAGTGTTCCAATCAATGGATTTGCTTGCAACGACGGTGCGCATTTTGATGCGCACCCTACTCGCTACGGACCGATGCCCCGGAGCAATGCAAACAAGCTCAGAACGAGAAACACCATCATTAGCTCGATCACTAACCGCGCCACACCACGCGGACTCGCCGTCCATATTTTTCTGGAATTGCGGCGCACCGTCGTGTTTCGCATGTATTCAGGTTGAGGAGTGTGCGGCGGGGCAGCAATTGGTGACGGCATGATTGGTTGCAGCATTGGTTCTATTGCGGGATGATCGGCTGCGATGAACACTAACTTGCAGCCCGGACAACGCACTTGTTGCGTGCGTAGTTCGGTAGCTGGAATTTTGGCGGTCACCCGTGCCCAACATCCGGGACAAATCAGATTTCTCGATGGGGTCAAGGGTGGCACTGGAACGGTACCCGGTGCTGGAGCAAGTGGCCGAACATCATGGTCGACGCCGATGGAAATCGATCTTCCCGGCTCATCAGCTTCGCCAAGATCAAACGAACGGTCGTGTACTTCCTCGTGACATGGTCGGCACAGCGCAACAAGGTTGTTTTGTTGGTTTGTGCCATAGTTGCTGAGGTAAACGATATGGTGAGCGTCGAGCGATACGTTTGCGACACCACATGTCTGGCAGGCGCGATCCCGTCGCCTGACTCGCGACGCTCTATCTGCCCAGTCAGACGGATACGACCATTGCCTACTGGGTTCCATTCGCAACAATCCGCGCCGATAGGCTCGCACTATTTTGAAGTCGCGAGTGCTGTTTGCAGAGTTCTTAAGCAGGTTGTTGATCCAACGCGGCAGCGCCGCAACGTGTTCCCGTTCGAAGTCAGCAAGTCGCCGTCTAGCGCGCTCTTGGACGAACGCATCATCAGAATTCAAACTTCGCTCGATATTGCGGCGCATGCCTCGCGCCAACATTTCGGCCAAACGGCCGATTGCGACAGAGGCTGGCTCAGGCGATTCGTTTAGCGTGTTGACGCAACGCACGCAGATGCTGATGTCCTCGGTGTTGTACCTGAGGGATCGGAACTCGTGCTTACAGAGTTGGCACGTTGCCATCGATCAATTTCTAGTCAACTTGTCGAAGTGGGATGCATAGGTCAACAGGTGTCGTGTACATGTAATACGTGACCGCGATCACCTGCTCGGACATAAGAGTGTTTGCGCGGCGCTTGCTTATGAATGATGAATGCCAATTCGATGCGTTCGTCCCGCTCGCGAAGAAACTGTTTCACCGTCACAATTCCGAGATAGGGGCTGCGCGCGTCGGATTGCTTAAATGCGTGGTCAATGCAAAGCCCCATAAATCCGCTCAGCCAACTCATCCGAAATCCCCGGCACGCGCTTGATATCTTCGACGCTGGCCGCTGCAATCCCTCGCACGCTGCCGAACGTGCGCAGCAGTTCTCCGCGCTTCTTCGGCCCAATGCCTTCGATGTCGTCAATCGCCGAGCCTTCGCGATTTTTGGCGCGTTTGGCGCGGTGGCCGATGATCGCGAAGCGGTGCGCTTCGTCCTGCATTTGCTGGATCAGGTGCAGGCCGGGGTGGTCAGGTGAAAGGCGCACCGGATCAATTCGGTCGGGGAAAATGAGTTGCTCCATGCCTTTTTTGCGCTCGACCCCTTTGGCGCTGCCGAACAGGATGATGTCGTGCAGACCCGCCTCAATGAGCACGGCCGCGGCGATACCAACCTGGCCGCGGCCGCCGTCAATCACCCACACGTCAGGGCGCGGCACCTCGTCCTTGACGATGCGTGCGGCGCGGCGGGTGAGCGCTTCTTTCATTGCCATGTAATCGTCACCGTCGCTCACGCTTTCGATGTTCATGCGCCGGTATTGGCTGGTTTGCGGGCTGCCGCCATCGAACACCACACAGCTCGCCACGGTGGCCTCGCCCATGGTGTGCGAGATGTCGAAACACTCTAACCGTCGCGTGCCTTCGGGCAAACCGAGCGCCTCGACGAGGGCGCGCAGGCGATCATTGCCAGTGTCGCTTTGGCGCAGGCGTGAGGCGATGGCGAGGCGTGCGTTTTCCTCTGCCATCCTGAGCCACACGCGCTTTTCGCCGATCGGATTGCAGAGAATTTCGACTTTGCGCGCCTGAGCTGGTTCGAGCGTGGTCGATCCGGACACCTGCATGTTCAGCGCTTCGGCGAGTGCGGCAACGTCAAATTCCAGCGTGGAAATAATGGTGCGCGGCACTTCACGACCGATGTAGTGCTGCGCAATAAAGCTCTCCAGCGCCTCGATCAGTTCGTCGGGCGTCATCACTTCGGAGGTGACCATTTTTACCGGGAAGAAGGTGCGGTCGCCGACGTGCTGGCCGCCGCGAATCATCACGATGTTCACCGCGATCATGCCGTGCTCTTGAATGACCGCGAGCACGTCCACATCGCGCTCGGAAACGCTCGACACAAACTGCTTGCTGACCAGACGATTGAGCCTGGCAATTTTGTCGCGGGTGCGCCCCGCTTTTTCGAAGGCGAGCGCGCTCGCGGCCGCGTCCATTTGCGCGTGCAAATCGACCATCACTTCTGACTGGTTGCCGCGCATAAACATGGCCGCGCTTTTCACGTCAGCTTTGTATTCTTCCGCTGAAATGTGGCCGACGCAGGGTGCGGTGCAGCGCCCGATCTGCGCCAGCATGCAAGGGCGTGAGCGATGTGCGAACACGGTGTTCTCGCACACCCGCAGCTGAAATACTTTTTGCAGCGTCTGGATGCCTTCGCGCACACTCCACGAACTCGGAAACGGGCCAAAATATTGATGCCGTTTATCCGGTTTGCCGCGAAAAAATCGCAGTTGTGGATACGCGTCGCCAGTGAGGCAAAGGTACGGATAACTTTTGTCATCACGGAACACGACGTTGTACTTCGGCTCCAGCGTTTTGATGAGATTGTTCTCAAGCAGCAGCGCCTCCGACTCCGAGCGCGTCACGGTCGTGTCGATCCGCTGCACCTGCGACACCATCATCGCGATGCGGGCGCCGTGGCCAGACTTCACGAAATAACTGCTGACGCGGTTCTTGAGGTTTTTCGCCTTACCGACGTAAAGCACCGCCTCGTCCGCGCCGATCATGCGGTACACCCCGGGTCGTGTGGGCAGCGATTGCAGCGTTTCTTCGATGGTGGCGCTCATGGGGCGCAGCGGGCGAATCTTTGAATCAGCTTTTCGCTACAATCCTCATTAAATATGGGCTCCGTCGCGAAAATTGCTGAAATTGACTTTAGGTAAAATTCAACTCTAGCCCCTACGAACAGGACGTTTGAACAAAAAGCTGATTGCAAAAATTTCAGTAGTGATTGGACCATCGTGCCGCGATTTTAGAGTTGTGCTCGCGGCGATGCGTGGCCCACCGCGCGAGCGGCGCGCGGTCAACAACGGTGCCTACTGCGCCAGACCGCGCATGCCGCAGGTGTTCGCAAGGTAGGCGCGAATGTCCGGCCACGTGCTGCGCAGCGCCTGCGCGCCCACCGCGTTTTGTGTCACAGCAGTGCCGGAAAGCCCGATTGATGCGCGGGCGAGCATCAGCATGTCTGTCAGCGTGCCGACCACGCCATCACCGTCGATATCCATCGTGCATTGCCCCGGCAGCACCGCTCCGGGTACCAACGTTGTGCCGCCCGTATCGACGCCCAGTTGCCCTGCGGTATCAGAGCCCCAGCACTGTACGCCCCCACCGGCGAGCACGGCGCAACTGTGAGTGTTCCCCGCACTGACACCGGTGGCCGTTGGCAGGCCGCTGACCGCCACCGGAATCAGGCTCTGCGTAGTGCTGTTGTTGCCCAGTCGTCCCCGGGTGTTATTGCCCCAGCACTGCACGCCACCACTGACGAGCAGGGCGCAAGTGTGGATCTGCCCCGCACTGACAGCGGCGGCCAGGGGCAAGCCGCTCGCCGCCACCGGAATCAGGCTATCCGTGAGGCTGTTGTTGCCCAGTTGTCCGTTACTGTTCCTGCCCCAGCACCGCACGCTGTCGTCGGCGAGCAAGGCGCAACTATGTATGCCACCCGCACTGACACCGCTGGCCGTGGTCAGGCCGCTGACCGCTACCGGAATCAAGCTCTGCGCGGTGCTGTTGTTGCCCAGTTGTCCGTTGCCGTTAAGTCCCCAACACTGCACGCCACCTGTGGAGAGCACGGCGCAACTGTGGGAGTCTCCCACGGCGACAGCGCTGGCCGTGGTCAAGCCGCTGACCACCACCGGAATCAGGCTCTGCGTGGTGCTGTTGTTGCCCAGTTGTCCGTTACTGTTCCTGCCCCAGCAGCGCACACCACCACCGGCGAGCAAGGCGCAACTGTGGTTAGACCCCGCACTGACGCTGGTGGCCGTGGTCAGGCCGCTGACCGCCACCGGAATCAGGCTCTGCGTGGTGCTGTTGTTGCCCAGTCGTCCGCTACCGTTAAAGCCCCAGCACTGCATGCCGCCGCTGGCGAGCACGGCGCAGCTGTAATCAGCGCCCACACTGACAGTCGTGGCCGTGGTCAGGCCGCTGACCGCCACTGGAATCAGGCTCTGCGTGGTGCTGGTGTTGCCCAGTTGTCCGTTACTGTTTTTGCCCCAACACTGCACACCACCGCTGGCAAGCACGGCGCAGCTGTGGCCGCTCCCCGAGCTGTTCCCCACACTGACACTCGTGGCCGTGGTCAGGCCGCTGACCGCCACCGGAATCGGGCTCTGCGTGGTGCTGTTGTTGCCCAGTTGTCCGTTACTGTTATTGCCCCAGCACTGCACGCCACCGCCAGCGAGCAGGGCGCAATTGTGAATAACCCCCGCACTGACACGCGTGGCCGTGGTCAGGCCGCTGACCGCCACCGGAATCGAGCTCTGCGTGGTGCTGTTGTTGCCGAGTTGTGCGTTGCCGTTAAAGCCCCAGCACTGCACGCCACCGCTGGCGAGCACGGCACAGCTGTGGGAAAAGCCCGCACTCATACTCGTGGCGTTGGTCAGGCCGCTGACCGCTACAGGCGTCAGGCTCTGCGTGGTGCTGCCGTTGCCCAGCTTTCCGCTTCCGTTATTACCCCAGCACTGAACGCCACCGCTGGCGAGCAGTGCGCAACTGTGGCTGCTCGCCGCACTGACACTCGTGGCTGAGGTCAGGCCGCTGACCGCCACCGGAATCGGGCTATCGGCGGTGCTGTTGTTGCCCAGTTGTCCGCCACTGTTAAAGCCCCAGCACTGCACGCCACCGCCGGTGAGCACCGCGCAGCTGTGAAAATTCCCCGCGCTGACACTGGTGGCTGTGGTCAGGCCGTTGACCGCCACCGGCGTCGCACTATCCGTGGTGCTATTGTTGCCGAGCTGTCCGTAATTGTTTCTGCCCCAGCACTGTACGCCGCCTGTGGCCAGCACACCGCAGGTATGGCTGCCGCCTGCCGCAACTGACACGTAAGCACCGGGCGCAAGTGCGGACGCGGGGGCGATCTGCAATGCGTTGACGGCCGCGAGCAGCATCGTTACACGGAAAAACCAAGCGCTGAGCGCACGAAATGTAAGGCTGGATGCTGTTTGCAAAATGTCTTAGCGGCTGGATTGACAGTGCAGTGTAGCGCAGTAAACCAGGTCAAAGCACGTATTTGAACGCGTCTTCGATGCGGGAGGTGACGGGGGAGGAGCGGGGAAATGGGTGCATTGACTTTTGGCTGTAAGCCCTAATTGATAGGGCCTTAAGGCTGTAAATTGCTAAAGTCGACTTGCTAATAAAATGCCCTGTAGCCTAAATACTTTGTGGCTTTTAGAAGAAAGTTGAATGGTTTTACATCAGCGTTAGTCGCGGCTTTGCGGCGCGATTTTTAGGACCGCGTTTGCTGACTCCCTCTCCCGCACTTTGCAAAAGGGAGCAAAACTTACAACCGTCGCCCGGCGACTTTCTTGCGCATCCGCTCCCATTTGCGCGACAGGCTCGGCTCGGGTTCAGGCTTCCAGCGATCCAGAATTTCAATCAGGCCCGGACGGTCGTTGCACGGCAGCACAACGTCTACGCCGGCTTGCGTGGCCGCTTCGCAGCGCGCGGTTAAATCTCCGACGGCGTGCGCCGCGACCATTCCGAGGTCGTCGGTGAAGATGACGCCCTTGAAGTGCAGTTTGTGGCGCAAAATTTCCTGCAACCAGTACGGCGAGAAGCCCGCAAGCTGCGGGTCAATGTTGGGAAAGATCAGGTGTGCGGCCATCACGCCATCGATACCCGCGGCAATGAGTTCGCGGAACGGCACCAGGTCAGCGGCTTGCACGGCAGCAAAATCGCGATCATCGGTGGGGCGTTCCCAATGGGTGTCGCCCTTCACAAATCCATGCCCCGGAAAATGTTTGCCTACCGCCGCCATGCCCTCGGCGCGCAGGCCTTGCATGACCGCGGTGGCGAGCGCTGCCGCGGCACCCGGATCGCGGTGGAACGCACGATGACCAATGACTGCGGATTCGCCATAGTCGAGGTCGAGCACCGGCGCGAAACTGAAATCGATGCCGACCTCGCCCAGCTCGTGGCCAATGGTGAAACCGACCTCAAATGCGCGGGCGCGCGCTGAGGGTGGATGCGTTGACCACAAATCCCCCAAGGAACGCATTGACTGAATTTCGGTGAAGCCTTCGCGGAGGCGCTGCACGCGTCCGCCTTCGTGATCGATGGCAATCAACAGCGCCGGATCGCGCAGTGTTTTGATCTGGTGCGAGAGCGCAGTGAGCTGCGCTTTATCGGTGAAGTTGCGCGCGAAATAAATCACCCCGCCGACCAGCGGATGCGTTAGCAGTTCACGATCTTCTGCGGACAGCTCGGTGCCCTCTATGCAGGTCATGATTGGGCCGAGTGGCAGGCGTTTCGCGGTGGACAGTTTGCGTGACATGCGGCTACGTTCCTTCAAAAATTACAAATGCAACGGCGTAATCGCGCTCGTCTGAAAGGGTGAGATGGGTGCGCGTCACACCGCGCGATTGCAAGTGAAAGGCAATCGCGTCGCTCAGCTCAAACAGCGGTCGTCCGGCGTCATCATGCCCGATGCCAATGCCCGCCCACGTCAGCGGCGCGAGGATGCCTGAGCCTGCCGCTTTGCCAAAAGCTTCTTTCGCCGCCCAGCGTTTAGCGAGCCACGCGACGGGGGTTTTTGTATCGTTCAACGCCACGAGTTCTAGGTCGCTCAGGATGCGCTGTGCAAATCGTGCGCCATGGCGGTCCAGCGTGGCACGAATGCGCGCGATCGAGATGATGTCAGTGCCAGTGCCGAGGATCACGGTGTAGCGTCCTGCGCGGCTTTGCTTGCGCGCGCTGCAGCGGGCTTGCGCACCGGCTTGACATCGAGACGCTCAGAGAGCTGGTGCAGGTCATGCATTACGCTGGATGAGCGCATCAAGCGCCGGTCAAGGTGAAAGTTGATGATGGTGCGCACAAAATCACGCGCCTCAGCGGCGACTGCATTGTTGTCAAAACGCCCGCAACCAAGCGACAGCAGCGCGTTGCCTGAAACCAGCGAGCCACGGCCTTGCGCGCTGGGGCCTGCCAGCGGGTCGTAGCGATAGAGCGCGTCGGGTAGCAGCGGCTCACCGGTACTCACATCGTTTTTAAGTTCCAGCGCATAGCCCATTTCGATCAACAAACTGATTTCAAATTCACGCAAGATGGCGCTGTGTTCATCGCTCGCCGCGAGAGTGAGCAACGTCGCTGCGTAAGACTCGAACAATTGTGGATGCGGGTCTTCACGCGGCAGTAATTTGATGAGTAATTCGTTGAGGTACATGCCGCACATCAGCGCCTGCCCCGTGAGCCAAGGCTGGCCCGGAAGCCACTGTGCCTGCGTCAATGTTTTGACTTCGCCGCGACCACTGAAAATCGCCTCAATCGGTTGCAACGAAAGCAGGGCACCGCGCAGATTTGACGCCGGACGTTTGGCGCCCTTTGCAATCACCGCCATGCGCCCGTTTTCAACCGTGAACAGGTCGACAATTAGGCTCGACTCTTTGTACGCATAGCTATGCAGTACGAAGGCGCGTTGCGGGGCGGATTTTTTGGCTTGAACGGCCACGGAATTTCTGCGAATGAAGAACAGCTTGATTGTAAGAGCGACTTATAGCAATCGGCCTGACGGGTCACGCCTAGTCGCGACGGGTCGATCCTACAAATGCCGGGCTTACGTAATCCCCAAATCGCGCAGCACCACGGCGTTCTCCGCCCAACCGCTCTTGACCTTGACGAACAGCTCCAGATACACCGGGCCGCCGAATAGTTTTTGCATATCCATGCGCGCTTCGGTACCGATGCGCTTGAGCAATTCGCCCCCCTTGCCAATGAGGATCGGTCGTTGCGATTCTTTGTCGACCAGGATGGCGGCGAAAATGCGTCGCAAGTTGCCTTCCTGCTCATACTTGTCGATCATGACGGCCGCGCGATAGGGCAGCTCGTCGCCCGTAAGGCGGAAGATTTTTTCACGGATGATTTCGGCGGCTAAATAACGCTCGGGCTTGTCGGTGAGGTCATCAGCTGCGTACATCGGCTCGCCGACCGGAAGCAGCTTTTCAATCTCGGCGAGCAACGCGTCGGTTTGGGTGCCTTTGGACGCTGCAACGGGCACGAAGGCGGCAAACTCGCGCAGCGCAGAAAGTTCAGTGACTTGCGCTCCTAGAGAGGATTTGTCGAGCAACAAGTCCACCTTGTTCGGCACGGCAATCACACGAGCCTTGGCGGGGATCAGCTCAAGCACCGCACGATCAGCCACCGACAATCGCGTGGCATCCCACACCCACAGCACCACGTCCACCTCGCCTAACGTGCGGCGCACGCTGCCGTTGAGGCGTTTGTTCATTTCGCCGCCATGCTTGGTCTGAAAACCGGGTGTGTCAACGAAAACAAATTGAGCGGTGTCGGTGGTCAGAATGCCACGCAACGGCAATCGAGTGGTCTGAGCTTTGCGCGATGTGATGGATACTTTTTCGCCGACGAGACGATTGAGCAGCGTGGATTTACCGACGTTGGGTTTGCCGACGACTGCGATTTGACCAACGCGCAGGGCTAACTTTTGTTCAACAGTACTCAAGCGCGCACGCCCAACTTGTTCAACACCGCGTTGGCCGCCTGCTGTTCGGCGGCCCGCCTCGACTGGCCTTTGCCGCTGGCCTCTTGCTCAACTTGCGGCACGCTGCAACGCACCGTGAACACCTGCGCATGCGCTTCGCCATCGACGCGTTCCACGGTGTACGCAGGCAGTGGAAAGTGCTTGGACTGCATGTATTCCTGTAGCCGCGTTTTGGCATCTTTGCCGCCTTCGCTCGGGTTCACCTGCGAAATACGATTTTGATACAGACCATTGATGGTGGCTTGTGCAGACTCGAAACCTGAGTCGAGCAAAATGGATCCGAAGATCGCTTCAAGGGCATCTGCCAGCATGGAAGGTCGCTCACGTCCGCCGCTTTTTTCTTCGCCTTCACCGATGCGCAAGTGGTGCGAAATGTCGAGACGCTGCGCCAGTGAATGCAGCGCGGGCTGGCTGACCAAGTTCGCTCGCATGCGCGAGAGTTGGCCTTCGGGCAAGTCCGGGAATTTTTCGTAAAGCGCCAGCGCGATGACGCAGTTAAGCACTCCGTCGCCAATAAACTCAAGCCGCTCGTTGTGCGGGGTACCAAAACTACGGTGCGTCAACGCGTCTCGAAGCAAACGAGGCTCGCGAAACGTATAACCGAGGGCGGCTTCTAGACTCAAAGCTAGCGGTTGCTCGTGGCTGACGCGTCGAAGTCGAACAACAGGCTCATGTTGCCCGCCACCGGCACTTTGCGCTGGTACTCGACGGCCAAGGCGATGCGACCATTGTCTTTACGAATGTCCAGATCGGTGCCTTTGACCGGCAAATCATCAATTTGCGCACGCCGATTGAAAGAGGCTCTGATCGCTGCGGCCTGCGCGTCCACGCCGAATTCGTTGGCAGTCGCTTGCAGCACTTTTTTTAGGCCGAAATATTCCGTCCAGGCTGGAACACAGCGAAACGAGGTGAACATCACGAACGCCACCACCGCCGCCAGAAAAATGAAGCCGATGAGACTCAGACCGCGCTGCCTGTGCAATTTCACGTTATTTCATCCCGTATGCTGATCGCATTTATTGTATGCCGCGAAATACGCGTTTGAAAGCAAACGACGACACATCTTCCCAGTTAAACCAGATGAAGAATGCTTTGCCACGCAAATGGGTGTCGGGCACAAAGCCCCAATAGCGACCGTCAAGGCTGTTATCCCGATTGTCCCCCATGGCGAGGTAGTGGCCTTGCGGCACTTTGCAGGTGAGCACACTGCCGTCGTCAGTGCAGGTCTGGACGGGCGTTCCGGGATACTTCTGGTTCGGGATGAACGAGGGCATTTGCGGAAACTGCGCGATCAAGTATTCGTGTTCACCCAGCTTTTCTTTGAACTTGAGTGTGGTTAAAAACTGACCGAACTCCATGTAGCTATACGTGCCGTCTTCAACCTGAGCCACGGGTACGCCGTTGAGCGTCAGCCTTTTGTCCTTGTACGTGACCACGTCGCCGGGCACGCCAATGATGCGCTTGATGTAGTCCTTGTCCATCTCATGCGGAGCCTTAAACACCGCCACGTCACCGCGCTGTGGGCTGCTGGTATCAATCACTTTGGTGTCGAGCACAGGCAGCCTAATTCCATACGAAAACTTGTTGACAAGGATGAAGTCGCCCGTCACCAAGCCGGGACGCATCGAGCTTGACGGGATGCGAAACGGCTCGGCTAAAAACGAGCGCAACACAAACACCACCAACAGTACGGTGAAGATGGATGCCGGGACTTCGATACCCCAATGTAGGACTTCGCCAGCAGCGCGTTTTTTGGCCAGATAGAACTTGTCAATCGCCCAACTGATGCCGCAAACGACAACTGCACACAGCAACAGCAGCGGAAAATTGACCGGTACGCCGGTGAACACGCCGCGCAAGGCGGTGACCACGAGGACGGCGAGTAAAGCAGCGGGAATGTATTTCATGAGTCTCGTCATTGGCAGCGTGCGATCCCATCGCACCCACATTGATAGCAATCAGACAAATTTTCTGTAACGATGGCGCGATGGGATCGCACGCTTCGGCTGCAAGCACATTGTCAATGTAAGTCAGGCCATTCGCCGCTCGCTGCGATAAGTCGACGCGGGCAAGCGCGAGCTGCATTTATCAAGCGCGGTTTACTTGTCGCCGGTCTGCAAAATCGCTAAAAACGCCTCTTGCGGAATCTCAACCGAGCCCACCGCCTTCATGCGTTTTTTGCCTTCTTTTTGCTTGTCCAGCAACTTGCGCTTTCGCGAAATATCACCACCATAGCACTTGGCGGTGACATCTTTGCGCATGGCTTTGATGTTTTCACGGGCCACCACATTGACGCCAATGGCGGCTTGAATCGCCACGTCGTACATCTGCCTTGGAATCAGCTCGCGCATTTTCGAAGCCACTTGGCGACCACGATATTGGCTCTGCGCGCGGTGCACCATGGACGACAGCGCGTCCACTTTTTCGCCGTTAATCAAAATGTCCAGCTTGACTACATCGGCGGAGCGAAATTCTTTGAATTCGTAGTCAAGTGACGCGTAACCACGCGACACGCTCTTCAGTTTGTCGAAGAAATCCATTACCACTTCGGCCATCGGCAAGTCGTACGTCAACATCACCTGGCGGCCCATGTACTGCATGTTGACCTGCGTGCCGCGCTTTTCGTTACACAGCGTCATCACCGAGCCGACGTATTCTTGTGGCATCAAAATCGTCGCAGTAATGATCGGCTCAAGAATGTCTTCCACGCGAGACAAATCGGGCAGCTTGGCCGGATTTTCGATCATCACGCGCGTGCCATCACGCTGCACGACTTCATAAATCACGGTGGGTGCCGTGGTGATGAGATCCATGTCGTATTCACGCTCTAACCGCTCTTGCACTACATCCATATGCAGCAAACCGAGAAAGCCACATCGGAAGCCAAAGCCCAGCGCTTGCGACACCTCCGGCTCGTAATGCAGCGAGGCGTCGTTAAGCTTCAATTTGGTCAGCGCATCACGCAGCGCCTCGTACTGGTTTGACTCGACCGGATACAGACCAGCAAACACCTGTGGCTTGACCTCTTTAAAGCCCGGAAGCGCCACCGCAGCGGGCTTCAGCGCGTGGGTGACGGTATCGCCCACTTTGGCAGAATCGAGCTCTTTGATGCCCGCGATGATGAACCCCACCTGCCCCGCCGACAGCGATTCACGTTGCGTCGAGGCTGGCGCGAATACGCCGACTTGCTCGCATAAATTGCTGCGACCCGTAGCCATGAAAGTGATTTTTTCCTTTGGCTTCAGCGTGCCTTCAAACACGCGAACCAACATCACCACGCCGACGTAGCTGTCAAACCAGCTATCGATGATCAGCGCTTTGAGGGGTGCCGCTGGATCACCTTTGGGCGGCGGGATCTTCGCGATCACCGCTTCAAGAATATCGTCAATGCCAATGCCGGTTTTGGCCGAGCACAGCACCGCGTCGGATGCGTCAACGCCGACAACCTCGGCAATTTCTTCTTTCACCCGCTCGGGCTCTGCGTTCGGCAGATCGATCTTGTTGAGCACGGGCACCACTTCAACGCCCAACTCGGTGGCGGTGTAGCAGTTAGCGACCGTTTGCGCCTCGACGCCTTGCGATGCGTCAACCACCAACAGCGCGCCTTCGCAGGCAGACAGCGAACGCGATACCTCGTAGGCAAAGTCAACGTGGCCCGGCGTGTCGATCAAGTTTAGGTTGTAGATGTGGCCGTCGCGCGCCTTGTAACTCAACGCGGCGGTTTGCGCTTTGATGGTGATCCCGCGCTCTTTTTCCAGATCCATCGAGTCGAGCACCTGCTCGCTCATTTCGCGGTCTGACAGACCACCGCAGCGCTGGATGAAGCGATCCGCGAGCGTTGATTTGCCGTGGTCGATGTGCGCGATGATGGAGAAATTGCGAATATATTGCATGTTAAAAAAAGGAAAAGGCCACCGGGCCCACGTGTGGGTGGTGCCCGTTGGCCTCGCGTGACAATCCGTCGGCTAACCGCTGATGTTAACGCGGTATCGTGTTTGGTTACTCTGGGAGTTTCTCTGGAGCAAAGAACTCGGCGTATTCACTGCCTGCCCGATCCGAAGCCCGCTTGACACGGAAGGCGAGCGTCACGCCTTTGTCCGTGCTCTTAATCAGCTCCGCGAGTTGCGATGGACCGGTGATCGCCGTGGATTTGCCTTTACGGGTCACGCCGACGATAATGTCGCCTTGGGTTAGGGCTCGCACCGACGATTTGTCAGACACATCAGAAACCACCGCGCCGCCGTCAGCAAGCTTGGCCGCAGCACGCTCCTTCTCACTCAATGGGCGAAGCGTGAGACCCAAGCTATCCGCCATGGTGCTCTCGACTTTGGCGGCCGCCACTTTAGGCGTTTCGCGGGTAACGGTCGCCACTTGCGTGGTGTCTTTGTATTCATCAAGCGTGACGCTCAACTCCACGGTTTTTCCGTCACGCCATACTTCAACTTTCGACGGCGTGCCCGGACGTGCTGATGTCACATAACGCGGTAAATCGCGCGAATCAGCAACCATCCGCTCATTGAACTTAAGTACAACGTCGCCTTCTTTGATCCCGGCCTTTTCAGCGGCACTGCCTTTGTTCACGCCGGACACCAAGGCACCTTGTGCTTTGGGCAAGCTGAACGCTTCAGCCAAATCTCGGGACACCGGGCCAATGCTCACGCCGAGCATGCCGCGCTTGACCGAACCACCGGCCTGCAACTGGCCGACCACATCCATCGCCAGATCAATTGGAATGGCAAACGAAATGCCCTGAAACCCACCGCTGACCGTTGCGATCATCGAATTGATGGCGACCACCTCACCACGCATGTTAAACAGCGGCCCCCCGGAGTTACCGGGATTAACCGCAGCATCATGCTGAATGAAGGGAACAAGGTCACCCGTGCTGTCGCCACCACGACTGGCCCGCGCCTTGGCGCTCACAATGCCGCTGGTGAGCGTGCTCTCAAAGCCGAGCGGCTGGCCGATTGCGGCGACCCACTCGCCGACACGCAGGCGATCCGGATTACCCATTTTCACCGCCGGTAAATCTTTCGCGTCAATTTTGATCACGGCCACGTCGGAGCGCTTGTCCGAGCCAATCACTTTCGCCTTAAATTCGCGATTGTCGGTGAGTTTGACCACCACTTCGTCGGCGTCTTCCACGACGTGACTGTTAGTAACCACCAATCCGTCGGGTGAAATAATGAATCCGGAGCCGCCGCCCTGTCTACGGAAATCGCGCGGGTTGTTTCGTCCGCCCGAGCCGCCTTGGCCAAAGTAGCGCTTGAAAAACTCTTCCATGTCTTCGCGATCAGGCGCGGTGCCGTCAGCGCCCGCTTTGGGCGCGCTACGTTTGACACTGGTACTCACGCTGATTGACACCACAGACGGACTGTTTCTCTCATACAAAGATACGAAGTCGGGCAGGCCTTGACCCGTCATGGACGGTGCGGTGGCGGCGGCCCCTGCTGCGGGTTGTGCCTGCGCTATCACCGGGATATGCGGCGTGGTGAACGCGCCGACGGTGACGCCGAGCGCGCCAGCGGCTATGAGGGAGGCGACGAGGGACTTTTTCATTGCTTTTCTCCTAAAACTTCAACAACATCTTCATACAGAAACACAAACTAACACGAAATTTACTTGCGAACCAACCCATTGGCAATAGCCCTGACCGTCGCCGGTCGAGCTTCACCGAACGCGGTGATTAACTGATCGTTCGACTGACGCGAAAACACCTGATGACTGCCTTGTACGGACGCGCCCACCGCAGCGGTTTCACCCGAAGGCAAGGGTGCGGCATACACCGACACCGAACTCAGTCCGTCTGAGTACACCAGCTGTGACACCGGCTCAGTCCGTCCCGGCAACGTGCGCATAAACGTCTCACGTACTTTAACAAATCCGGCTGGCAGCGCTTTGGCCATCCAGCCGGTCTCGATCTTCAGACCAGTGAGCGGTGAAGTGCGGTCAACTCGCCAATTTGCAATGCTATTGACGAGTGTCGGCTTGACCTGATCGCGCGAAATCTTGCCACCGATCTGAATGTCGCTGAAGGTGATTTCTTCGATCACGGTGCCGCGCTCGTCAAGTACGCGACCGCGCAGCCACAGGCCCGTTTTGAGCTCCGTCCACAGCTTGTGCCAAAAACGAAATTCGTCGTTGGGTTCGAACAGCCAGACCTGAGCGTCTTGGCCGGCAACCCGCTCAATCTCCAATTTTCTTACTGAAAAATGTTGCGCGAGGGTCGTCATTTGACGCGGCAGGAGCGACGGAAATCCTTGACGTCCGGTGCGCGGTTCGATGCGCATCACGCGCGCGTCTGGGAGATAACAGGTCAGCTCGTCATTGACCCGTACGACCTCGAACGGTGGACCGTCGAGCGAGGTGATGCGCTCCATCTCAACGCCGTTTTCAAACAAATGCACGATTCGCGACGTCTCAGCAGCACCGCGACGTTGATAGGTGATGGTGCCGGTGTAGTTGAGGGTGGCGGCAGCGTTGGCCGCTTGCTGCAGGATTTGGCCGACGCTGATGGAGCTGCTCAATGTCGGCACCGCTGTACCGGACGGTGTAGTAGCGCCACTACTGGCGCCCGGTTGCAACGTCTGCGCCCCAGCGCCCGCTGCGCTTAGCGCGAACGCCGCGTAAACGGGCAGGTTCGCCAAGCGCGTGCGGCCTTGCGTACGACCGTGCGTGGGGCCGTGCATGTGGCGCTCAGCAGCGTTCGCTTCAATAAATCTAGTCGCTCTGCTCAAGTCGGCACCTATGTGTTTGTTCATTGCAGCGGTCACTGCGGTCACGTGGATTGCGTCGTCAAATGCGGTGCATTACTGCGCTTGTTGAACCGCCGCAGGTCGCATGTATTGGCGCATCGGTGACAAGCTGGAGAAGTCCGCACTTTCTTGATGCGCCTGCAAATACGCACTGTAGTCCGCGCGCGTTTTCGGAGGCGTCGCGCTATCAGCGCCGGCCACGTTCACGGTGGAGCTCGCACTCGCCAACTGCGGCGCAACAAGCTGATCCTTGTACACCACGGTGCCAACAAAACCCACCGCCGCAACAGCTGCCGCCGTGGCCCATGCGCGTCCGCCCCTGCCCAAGTGTGCGATGGAGGTCATGGCCGTCATCAAACTGCGCTCTTGCGCCTGTACGCGCAATCGCTTTCCAGCAGGCGCGATGATCGCCGGCTCGGAGGCAATCGCCGCGCGGATTGATTCAGCGCAGCCGCTCGGGGTGTTTTCAAGCCCGCGAATGCAGTCGCCTACGAAGTGCATTTCGGCCCAGCAATAGCGGCCTTCCTCACGCGACAAGGCGGTCATTGCGAGATCGATCTCGTGCGCTGCAATGTCGCCATCCATCCAGCGCGAAATGTGTTCGCGGCTGGCCGACGCTGTCAACCTTGCAGTGGGCACTGGGCTGTTTTTCATTTCAGAATTCATGGTTACCATCTCCTGTCTTCTCGTGTATCCAGCAACGGTCGCAGTTCGGTCGCAATTGCTTCTCGGGCTCGGAAAATGCGGCTACGCACGGTTCCGATCGGGCAATCCATCGCCTCTGCGATCTCTTCGTAACTTAAGCCCTCAATTTCACGTAACGTCACTGCCGTCCGCAAATCTTCAGGCAGCGCCGCCATGGCTCGGTTCACCGCCTCGGCGATTTGTTTACTGGCGTATTCTGCATCCGGGGTAGCAACGTCGTGTAGACCAGCGTTGCGGTCAAAAGATTCCGTATCGTCATCATCATCCGACATCAAATCGCTTTGCGGAACGATGCGTCGGGCGGGGCTGGCCAGATAGTTTTTGGCGCAGTTGATTGCGATGCGATAAATCCAAGTGTAGAAAGCCGCGTCGCCGCGAAAGGTCGGCAGCGCGCGGTAAGCCTTGATGAAGGCTTCTTGCACCACGTCATCAACCTCGCCCGAATCGCGAACAAAGCGCGCCACCAGACGCTGCACTTTGCGCTGATATTTGAGGACAAGCAAATCGAACGCACGCTTGTCTCCAGCCTGCACGCGTTCTACGAGTTCCTGATCGACCGCACGGTCGCTCATCAGCAGTGTCCCTTTTTTATTGTGTCCGCCCTTGGTTGATTGAAGTGGCTTCGCGGTTGAGCGTTCAATCTGCTGGATTGACTATGCTGCGTTGCAAAAAGTTCACACGTACAAGTCATCGGACGAGCAGCGTTAAATGGGGCTGCAACCGCCCCACTTCAATTCCACGCACCGATTTGATGGATGCGCTCGCCCACGGTGCAAGCACTGCGCGCGCAGCGTCGTCGAGCATATCGAGCTGCTCCAGCACGCTACAAAATGCCACCATCAGCGCACGACCATTGCCGTCGCTGACCTTCGCCGCAATGCCGATGCCGCGTGCGCGGCTGGCGAGCGTTTGCACGCCGTCAGCGCCGACCTTGGTCGCCCAATCGCCCCGTCCAGCAGTGGCGAGCGCGAGATCGTTGCGACCTTCGCCCGAGACCATCTCTGGATGCGCGGCCATCGCTTCAAACAACGTTCGCGGCGCGCTGCCGTAGCGAGCATCATCGTCAACGCTTGAAAGCCACGCGAAGGCCCGCGCCAAACCACGCAACGGCACCGCGAAATTCGGTGCGCTGCACCCATCGGTGCCGCACGGCATCGCAGCAGGATCGGACGCGCCGGTGACATACGCGACGGCGTCCGTGATGCGTTGCTGCACCGCGTTTTCCGGTTCGAGATAGGTCTCGGTCGCCACCGACAACAGCTTCGCCTGCAGCAACATGCCCGAATGCTTGCCGGAGCAGTTGTGAAAATACGCGCTCCAGCGCTTGCCTGCCTCCGGCAATTGGTGGTTCCACTTGTACCAATACGGCGCGTGGCTGCCGCACTGCAGCGCGCTGTCGGTCAGGCCGATTTTGGCGAGCAGGCGCTGCGCGGTTTCGGCATGAATCGTCTCGCCGTTGTGGCTGGAACACAAGAGCGCGATTTCTCTGGTCGTCAGGCCATATTCGGCAAAGCGGGGGTTGGCTACCAGCGGCAACGCCTGAAACGGTTTCAGCGCGGAGCGTGTGAAGATCGGCGCGTCAACGTCGCCAACGCGGGCGATGAGTGCCCCAGCGCGATCCACTACAGCGACCGAGCCATAAAACACGTTTTCCGGGTAGCCGCCACGCGTGCTGACGGCGATGGGCACATGTTTGGGTAAATCGAATGAATCAAGTGCGGCGTTTTCCATATTGATATTGTTTCACGGCGCGCTGGAATGGGTGGAGATGCGGGTTTTTGCCGTGAATTATTGATATAGCTTTTAGCTGAGATGACCACGTTTATTGGGCGGACGTGGTATTTTTCTAATTATTGATAATTGCCAAATAAGCAGTCTCATACCCTACAGAATGGGGCGTTGAGCGAAAAGCTGATGGGACAACGTTACGCGGCTGACACCGGAAGGGCTGTCGTAAATTTAATCTGCTCCATCGCAAATGAGGAGCTCACATCAAACAGCTCCGCCGAGCCAATCAATTTTTTGTACACGCGGTCGTACCCCGCGATATCGGCGACCACCACGCGCAGCAGATAATCGATGTCACCGCTCATGCGGTAGAACTCGACCACCTCGGGAATGGCGCTGACTGATACGGCGAACTGGTCAAACCACTTAGCGTTGTGCTGCCGGGTTTTGATCGACACGAACACAGTGACGCCAACATTCAATTTCACCGGGTCGCACAGCGCCACGCGACGGACGATGTAGCCCTCAGCCTCCAGTCGTTGCACGCGCCGCCAGCACGGCGTTTGCGTCAAATTCACCTGCTCCGCAAGTGCAGAGAGCGGAAGCGTGGCATCCACCTGAAGGAGTTCCAAAATCTTACGATCAATGGCGTCAAGCAATACATTTCTCTCAATCGTGAATTTTCTAGATTTTATTTCCCATTAACGACGCTTGGCAAGTACATTATGCAAACCGTTACTACGGCGCGAATTCTATGATTTGTGCATACTTTTAAACGTAGCCCTTAATGCAAAATCGCTCGCTCATCGGCAACATCAATCGCGCATTCTCTGCGCACCCAGCGTCGGTCGGCGAGTCGTACTCAGCGCATTTGGTGACAGCGGGCGGTTTTGGCTGGGCGTTGCTGAAAGCGAGCCTCGCCTGTTTTGTGCATGCGCTGTTGCCGTTCGCGTTTGAGAAAACCGGCAGCAAAGCAATCGCCGAACTGCACGCCAAAATGGTCAGCAATCGTGATCGGCGTCACGCGAGTCGGTAGCCGAAATCGGTTCATTGTGGGTTCCGTCCACCGCTCTCATAATTCATAGCTGCGCAACCGTGGAACAATAGGTGCTGGCAGCCTGTCGGACTTGAAAGGCATCGGCTGCAAATTCGCCGGCCCGGTGCATATTCCGCCTGTTTTTTGGGCAATATCTCGATATTGCCGCTGCAAAACAGTCAAAATCTGCCCTCGGGCGGGCGAATTTTCGCTACGATGTTTCAAGTCCGACAGGCTGCTAGATTAACCGCTTAGTTTCACGTTGAATCCTGCCCTCACCTTAGCGCTGCACGACTGGCCGTTCGCTGTCTGGCTGCGCTCAGCGCCGCTCGTGTATCCAGCGCTTGAGGCGCTGCACATCGCAGCGATTGCCATCACGTTCGGTTCGCTGTGGATTGTCGAGATGCGTTTGCTCGGCGTGCGCTTGCTCGATCTCGACAAAATCGACGCCAACATGCTGGCCAAAGCTTCGCTGCCGTGGACGATGCTCGGCTTCCTATTCGCGGCAATTTTTGGCAGCCTCATGTTCCTCGCGCGCGCCAGCGACTTGATCGGCAACAGTGCGTTTTTGGTCAAAATGTTGTTGCTCATGACTGCGGGCACCAACGCCGCCATCCTGCACAGTCGCGGGCCGCTAGACCCGACAAGCATTGCCACCCGAGGACAGGCTTTGCTGTCTATCATGTTGTGGATAGCGATTATTTTTTGTGGTCGCTGGATCGCCTACGTTTAGCTTTTAGGAGTCATCATGCTGCGCACCCTAGTTCTGAGCCTGTTCGCGTTGTCGTTCGGCACCGCGTCCGCCCACCACGGCTGGAGCAGTTTTGACGAGACCAAGCCGATTTATCTCGAAGGTATTGTCAAAAGCGTGAAGTGGCAAAACCCTCATGCCGAGCTGATGCTGGAGGTCAACCGTGTCGAGCCGCCCGCTGCGCTCGCCCGCTTCTCCATTCCCAAGCAATCCGCTCCGGTTGACGCCGTGACGGTACTCGGCACCGCGAAGGCACCGACCCGCAAGGATGCCGTATGGGAAGTCGAATTTGCGCCGATCACGCGCATGGACGCATGGAAAGTCGCGCCGATCAAAGTCGGCGAAAAAGTCGCGGTAGTTGGGTACACGTTCAAAGGCGAGAAGGGCGAGGCGGCGTTGCGCGTGGAATTCCTGATTGGCAATGGCACAGTCACGCCACTGCGGTCTGCACCGCAGTAGAGCCGCACTTTCGGCGTCGGAGCGGCGCAAGCCGCGATTACCGGCAATCGCGGCTTGCGCCGCTTGTGTACAGCGATCACGAAGCGCCCGCCTCCTATAATTGACCTCCTCGATTTATCCTTTTATCGCGTGGGGCGACGCCTCTCGTGAGGCATTGCTTTGTCCGCTATTTCTTTACTGCCCCCGCTTCCTCGCACCGGTGAACGTGCGCAACTGGCACGGCCTGCGGGCAGCGCGACAGCACTTGCTCTTGTGCGTCTCGCTCAGTCGTTGCGTGAAACCAAACGGACGCTGATCGTCACCTGTGCCGACGCGCAGGACGTGCATCATTTAACGTTAGAGGTCGCATGGTTCGATCCAACGCTACGCGTTCGTGAACTCTCCGATTGGGAGATGCTGCCGTACGACCATTTTTCACCGCACCCCGACCTGGTCAGTGATCGGCTGAAAGCGCTGTACGCGTTGGCCACTAACACGTGTGATGTGATGATCGTTGCGGCCACCACGGCATCGCAAAAGCTAGCGCCACGCAGTTTCATCGCTGCTCGCACGTTTCAACTTAGAAAAGGCCAAAAACTTGATGTTGACCGTTTGCGCCAGCAGATGACGCTCGGCGGCTATACGCACGTTACGCAGGTCGTGTCGCAAGGTGAATTTGCAGTTCGAGGCGGCATCATCGACATCTATCCCACCGGCGGCACATTGCCTGTGCGCCTGGACTTATTCGACGACGAAATCGAATCGATCAAAGCCTTCGAACCGGACACACAGCGCACGCTGTATCCGGTCACCGAACTCTCGTTGCTGCCTGCGCGCGAGTTCCCCACCGACGAGGCGGGTCGCACGCAATTTCGTCAACGGTTTCGCGAAGTGTTTGAGGGTGATCCATCAAAAGCGGCCGCTTACAAAGACGTTACCAACGGAATCTTTCCGGGCGGGGTTGAGTTTTACTTGCCGCTATTTTTTGAGGCGGCAGAAACGCTGTTTGATCATGCGCCCGCCGATGCCGTTTTTGTCGTGCTAGGCGACGCGCATGCGGTGCTGACCGACTTTGAGAGAGAGACCAAAGAACGTTGGGGATTGTTGCGCGGCGATAGCGCAAGGCCGTTGCTTGCGCCGTCCGAGTTGTATCTGGGGCGAGATGATTTTTTGCATGCGCTGAAAAGCTATTCGCGCTATGAGCTGAAGACGGGCACCGCTGAAATGGCGCGCGTAGTCCCGCCATTAGAAATTGACCGACGCAAAGAACGCCCGCTGGGTCCGCTTGCGGATTTCCTCGCTAACGCCACACAAAACAAAGGCCGGGTGTTGCTCTGCGCAGAGAGCGCAGGGCGTTTGCAAACGATGCAGGATATGTTTGTCGAACATGGCCTCACGCCGCATCGCGTCGATAACTTCGAAGCCTTTATGGCTGCGACCGAATCGTTCTGCATCACGCCCGCACCGCTGTTCTCGGGCACCATTCTTGTTGACGAAAAGCTGAGCTTTGTCACCGAGGCCGAGCTGTACCCCAGCACCACGCGAGCAGCCCGCAAGAAGCGCGCAAAGACGAGCAACATCGACTCGATGCTCAAGGACCTCTCCGAGGTCAAAGTGGGCGATCCTGTGGTCCACGAAGAGCACGGCATCGGTCGCTATCGCGGTCTGGTGTCGCTTGATTTTGGCGATGGTCCGAACGAGTTTTTACATCTCGAATATGCAAGTGAAGCCAAGCTTTATGTGCCTGTTTCAAACCTGCACCTAATCTCGCGCTACAGCGGCACTTCGCCCGAACACGCCCCGCTGCACACGCTAGGCTCTGGTCATTGGGAAAAGACCAAGAAAAAGGCGGCGCAGCAGGCCCGCGACACGGCCGCCGAGTTGCTCAATATTTACGCACAACGGGCAGCGCGAATCGGTCATGCTTTTAAGGTGGACTGGGCCGATTACGAGAACTTTGCAAGCGGTTTTGGTTTCGAAGAAACACCCGATCAAAGCTCGGCTATTCAGGCGGTCATTCAGGATTTGGTCGCAGCAAAACCGATGGATCGCCTGGTGTGTGGCGATGTCGGTTTTGGCAAAACCGAGGTGGCTTTGCGTGCTGCCTTCGTGGCCCTGATGGGCGGGCGACAGGTGGCCGTTCTGGTGCCCACGACGCTACTCACCGAGCAGCACTTCAACACGTTCAAGGACCGCTTCGCAGCGTGGCCGGTTCGCATTGAGGAATTGTCGCGCTTTCGTTCCGCCAAGGAGGTGAAAGCCACTGTTGCCGGGCTTGCGGCAGGCACCGTGGACCTGGTCATCGGCACCCACAAATTGATTCAGCCCGACGTTAAATTCAAAGATCTCGGGCTTGTCATCATCGACGAAGAACATCGTTTTGGCGTGCGGCAAAAAGAGCAATTGAAAAAGATGCGCGCCGAGGTCGATGTGCTCACGCTCACCGCGACCCCGATCCCGCGTTCGCTGGCAATGAGCCTTGAGGGTATTCGCGATTTCAGTGTGATTGCGACTGCCCCGCAGAAGCGGCTTTCGATAAAAACGTTCGTTGCCAAAGGCGGCGACGGCATTATTCGCGAAGCGATTCTGCGCGAGCTGAAACGCGGCGGTCAGATCTACTTTTTGCACAACGAAATCGAGACTATCGAGAACATGCGCGAACGGCTTGAGGCGCTGGTTCCAGAGGCTCGCGTGCGCGTTGGGCACGGCCAAATGGGCGGCACTGAGCTTGAAGGCGTGATGCGCGATTTTTATCAGCAACGCTTTCAGATTTTGCTCTGCTCGACCATCATCGAGACGGGCATTGACGTGGCCAACGCCAACACCATTCTTATCAATCGTGCCGACAAATTCGGTCTCGCGCAGTTGCATCAGTTGCGCGGTCGCGTCGGGCGCTCGCATCATCAGGCGTATGCGTATTTGCTGATTCCGGGTGAAGACGCCATTAGCGCCGACGCAAAAAAACGACTGGAAGCCATCACGCAACTCGAAGACCTCGGCGCAGGTTTTTATCTGTCCATGCACGACCTGGAAATTCGCGGCGCTGGCGAGGTGCTTGGCGACAATCAGTCGGGCGAAATGCAGGAGATTGGCTTCGCGTTGTACAGCGAAATGCTTAATCAGGCGGTGCGCGCATTAAAAGCGGGCCGCGAGCCCGATCTCGATGAGCCTTTAGGTATTACGACCGAGGTCAACATGCATGTGCCCGCGTTGCTGCCGGTCGATTATTGCGCGGGCGTTCACGAACGATTGGTGATCTACAAACGCCTCGCCAACTGCGACAGCGACGACGCATTGGATGACCTTAAAGAAGAGCTGATCGACCGTTTCGGGCTGCTGCCCGCGCCCACAGAATCGCTCGTCGCCGCGCATCAACTGCGCATCGCGGGCAAGGCGCTGGGCGTCAAGAAAATCGACAGCGCCCCGGAGCGCACGATCATCTCGTTCAAACCGAAACCGAACTTTGAGCCATTCAAATTAATTGCGCTGATCCAGAAAGATGGCCGCTATCGGTTGCATGGACAGGACAAGGTGAAAATCGAGCGCCCGGTGCCGTTGCTTGCGGACAGAGCGCGCATGGTGCGGGAGTTTTTTTACGCGTTGAAGTAGTCGCCCGCGCGGAGCGGCTCTGTCCAGACCGAACCGACTGATCGGAGTCGCAGAGACTGAACGATCCAAATGCCTTTGCATCGCTGGCGCGGCTGTACGCTTACCTCTTCTCGGCAGTGCTCTCCGGTATGTGGAGGCCCGTGCTTTTCTTAGTCCCGTGCTTCTTCAAACCCCACCATCATTGCTATCAATTGCTTACGATCGGGGGCAAACTGCTGGCGTCAACAGTGCTTGTCGCCGCCATAAGAATGCCTCTGGCCAACTACGGCGTGATCGACTGAATGTACGTGCTGATGTCCGCGACTGGCCGAGTGGCTCCAAATCCGATAGCTCCTGTCGTCAATGACGGTCCTCGTATACCGAGCAGGTGTCGAAGCAGCATTAGCCCATCGGTTAACGCGTCAGTCTGCCCGTTCCCATCGACGTCCATGAGCGGCTTGATATTGTCCATGTACTGTGCAATGTCGGTCGGACTAGAGCGCGCGGGGCCAGTGCCAATAGCGCCATTGGTCAGCGATGCGCCAGTAAATCCGAATAGGTAACGGATCATCAACAGTCCATCCGTCGCTGCGTCATAGGCGTTGTTTCCATCGATGTCGATACGCGGCAGCACAGTGCTAGGGGCGAAGGTCGCCGATACGCTGGTCGCGGCGCTGACGTTCGCGCTGCACGGGACAGTGCCCACGCAAGCGCCCAGCCATCCCATGAAAACCGATCCCGCAGTTGGGGTAGCTGTCAGCGTGAGGAGTGTCGCGTTCGCGTACGGTTCCGCGCAGTCGGTCCCGCAGTTGATTCCGGGCGGGTTGCTGGTGACCGTGCCGCTGCCGGTTCCGCCCTTTGTCACTGTCAGGATTCGACTCGTGGCGCCGCCAACCGTCTGCATATAGGGCGGTGACGTCGCCGCGCCATAGTTGGCGTCGCCGGAATACCCAGCGGTGATCGAACGTAAACCGGTCGGCAAGTTGTTATAGACGCAGGTCGCCCGTCCGGCGATCAGGCCGACTGCCGAGCACAGCGGCGTTGCGCCATCGAAGAAATTGACCGTCCCCGTTGGGGTCGCGCCCGTACCGAGTACCGTGGCCGTGAACACTACGGTTTGCCCCAACGCAGACGGGTTGAAGTTGGACGTCATCACCACCGTTAGCCGCGCTTCGAACGCACCGATGTCCGATCCGTCGCCGCCTGGGGCATTAGCGATCGCCGGATTGTCAAAAGGGCGAAGCAGGCCGCGCTGATCTGTCGTTGAACCAAAGCCGAAGCCTTTATCGATCGCCGGGCTTCCCACAGATAAGGCGTGCGTCCGTGTTTTTCCGCCGTAATTACCCAGCGGCAAAAGCAGAGGGTCTTTGGGCGACGCGATCGTACCTACCTGATCGTTGTTGACCCCGTTAGTAAAGCCCGTTGAGCCATTGGATTTCCCGATAAAGTTATAGCCGCCAGAAGTGAGGCTGCCGCTGACATCAGGATTATTAGGCCCCGTGTTACCGGAAATAATGCTGTTTCTAACCGTGGAAGTTGCCCCTGCGGAGATATTTACCAAGCCGCCGGCGCTCCCGGCCCCGTTTGTGGTATTCCCGGTGATGGTTGAACTGGTAAGCGTCAGAGTACCGCTGTAATTGGCAATTCCGCCGCCATGATTGTTTCCGGTGTTGCCGGAAAGGGTGGTGTTGGTGACGTTGACCACATTGCTTTGTATCTTGATCGCGCCGCCTTCGTTGGCAATGTTGCCCGAAAATGTGCAGCCCGTAATGTTCAAGGACCCGCCGCCCGGACTACGGTCCTCGATCCCGCCACCGTAGGCAAAGTTGGCTATATTGTTTATGAATGCGCAGTTGGTCAGGTTGACGACGCCGGTGCTCAGGTTTCGCAGTCCCGCGCCGTCGCCGCCGCTGCCATTTGCCATGGTCAGACCTGAGATCGTGACGTTCGACAAATTCTGAGCGATCAAAAAAATGCGTGTGGCGTTGCCGCCCGAAACAGTGGTCAGATTCGCACCCTTACCGACGATCGACATGCTTTGATTGATAGCGATCTGGCCATTGGTCAATATAATGGTCTGCGGCGAGTCGAACAAAGCGGAAAACTGGATCGCTTTGATATCGGCCGAGGCGTTTGCGGTATTGACCGCTTCGCGTAGTGAACAGTCGCCTGCCACGCAGGCGGGATTGTTTCGGTCGTCGATCCTCGTGACGATCAGCGTCACCGTTACGATTGTTGTCGGATCCGATGCCTGGTTGTTTCCGGTATTGCCCTCGCCGCCGCCGGACACCGTGACCATGTTGGTGACCGAGGCCGGTGCGCCAGCGGAAACATTGACGGTCAATGTGATCGCCGGATAGCTCGCCGCGGCGGCAAGCACATCGCTTCTGGTGCAGCTCAATGTTCCGAGCGTGCACGTCCAACCGGTCCCGGCCATAGCTGTTGCGGTTAATCCGGCAGGCAGCGTATCCACCACTGAAACACTTCCGCTCGTTGCCGCAACCCCGCTGTTCTTGACAGTGATCGTATAGGTCTTTCCGGTGTCCCCTTGAATAAAACTGCCGGTATGAGTTTTCGTAACAGTCAGGTCAGATGTTGCAATGGTTGTCGGGTCGGATGCCTTGTTGTTTCGCGTGTTGATCTCGCCGCCGCCTGATACGGTTGCGATGTTAGTGACCAAAGCCGGCGCATTGGCGGCAACGCTGACGGTCAAGGTGATCGCAGGATAGGGCGAGAAGGCTGCCAATACATCACTTCGCGTACAGCTCACAGTTCCAAGCGTGCATGTCCATCCGTTCCCGGCGATAGCGGTTGCGGTCAAGCCGGTCGGCAGCGTATCAACCATAGAAACACTTCCACTCGTTACTGCACCGCCGCTGTTGGTGACAGTGATCGTATAGGTCTTTCCGGTGTCGCCTTGAATAAAACTGCCGGTGTGAGTCTTCGTCACGGTCAGGTCAGGCACCGGTGGGGGAGCGGTTTGTGCTTCAAAGGCGCCGATGTCGGCGCCGTTGCCGCCGGGCGCGTTGCTGTAACCTGCCAGATCAATCGGCCGGGTCGATCCGCGCTGATCGGTCCCGGAACCCGTTGTCGAGCCTTTATCAATTGCGGTGCTTCCACCTGCGAAGGCGTGTGTCCTGGTTGTTCCGCCGTTATTGGCCAACGGCAAAAGCAGAGGGTCTATGGGCGAAGCGATCGTACCTACCTGATCGTTGTTGACACCGTCTGTAAAGCCCGTCGAGCCGTCGGATTGGCCGATTAAGTTATATCCGTTCGAAGTGAAACCGCCGCCGACGTCCGGCTTAACTCCGTTGTTTCCGGCGATGATGCTGTTTTTAACAGTTGCCGTCCCTACACCGAAGGGAATATTTACCAGGCCGCCGGCGCTCGCGGCACCGTTTGTAGTATTCCCGGTGATCGTTGAACTGGTAAGCGTAAGCGTACCGTTGTAATTGGCAATGCCGCCGCCATGACTGCTTCCGGTGTTACCTGAAATGGTGGAGTTGGTGACGTTGACCGCATTACTTTCTATCTTGATCGCGCCGCCTTCTAAGGCGACGTTGCCGGAGAACGTGCAGCCAGTAATGTTCAAGGATCCGCCTCCGGGGCTACGATCTTCGAGTCCGCCACCATATCCCGAGCTGGCGGCGTTGTTTGTAAAAGCGCATTTGGTCAGGTTGACTATGCCCGTGCTCAGGTTTTTAAGCCCGCCGCCATTGCTGCTGCCGTTGCCATTGCCGTTGCCATTGGCAATGGTCAGACCGGAGAGGGTGATGGCCAGGAAACTCTGCGGAATAAGGAAAACTCGGCTGGCATTGTTGCCGGAGATGGTGGTCAGATTTGCACCCTTGCCGATGATCGACAGACTTTTGCTGATAGTCAGCTCGCCGTTGGTCAATACAACGGTCTGCGGCGCGTCGAACAACGCAGAAAATTGGATCACATCTTGAGTGAAACTGGCGCTAGACGCGGTGATCGCTTCGCGCAGTGAGCAATCTCCGACTGCGCAAGTCGCATTGTTGCGGTCGTCTATTCTGGTGACAGTAAAGGTCAGCGGCTGTCCTGATTCAACGGCTCCGATGTCAGTTCCATCTCCGCCAGGCGCGTTTGTGTAAGCTGCCAGATCGACTGGACGAATAAATCCGCGCTGGTCGGTGGTCGAGCCAAATGAAGAACCTTTATCAAGCGCAGGGCTGCCATTCAATAAGGCGTGCGTCAGGGTTCTTCCGCCGTTATTCGCCAGCGGCAAAAGCAGAGGGTCTTTGGGTGACTGCGCTGTGCCTACCTGATCGTTGTTGATGCCGTTGGTAAAGCCGTCGCCATCGGACTTGCCAATGAAGTTGTAGCCGCCGGAAACGATGTTGATGCTATTGGTAAGGCCATCGATATCCAACGTCCCGCTGTTTCCTGCAATGATGCTGTTTTTGACCGTTGTAGGACCGGTTGTGTACACGCCGGCCCCGCTTGCCCCAGTATTTCCGGTGATCGTTGAACTGGTAATAGTCAGAGTACCGCCGCCATTGACGATGCTGCTACCTATCGAGTAGCGAGCGTTGTTGCCGGAAATCGTTGTGTTGGTAATGTTGGTACTACCACCAGTTATATAAATCGTACCCGTAAACGCATTGTTTCCGGAAAATGTGCAGCCAATAATGTTCCAGGTTCCACCGGTGCCTCGATAAATCGCGCTGCCATAAACCGTGCTGCGGTTATTGGTAAAGGCGCAGTCGATCAAGTTGACGGTGCCGTCACCCTGGTTCTGTATCCCGCCGCCGTCAGATTCGTTTCTGGTGTCGCCATTGGCAATAGTCAAACCCGAAATTGTGATGTTTGCGTTACTCCCTCCGATGTAGAAAACGCGGGGTGCGCCGTTTGCGGAAACCGTCGTCAGATTCGCCCCTTTGCCGATGATCGACACACTCGTGCTAATCGTGAGCTGTCCATTGGTCAAGCTGATGACCTGCGGCGTGTCAAACAATGTTGAAAATTGAATCGTTTTGACATCGGGAGCAGCATTTGCGGCGGTGAGCGCTTCGCGCAATGAGCAATCGCCGGCTGCACAAGTCGGATTGTTGCGGTCATCACTTCGGGTCACTGTCATCGTTTGCGCCTGCGCGCTTTGCGCAACCGTGAAACAAACAAGAAGCAGAACCGACATGCAAGCCGCAGCCCGTCCCAGGATCCGAACAAATAACTGCGTACTCAAAAAAACTTTCGACATGCGAACGGTCCTACTCTCTGCAAAGGATCAGTTAAAGGAAATTAAGAAAAATCTGCGGGCGCGGTGAGGCTAGCAGGTCTTGACTTCACAGGTTATTCTTGGCTCACAATCTTCGGCAGCACATCGAACTTCTTGCCTGTCTCGACAAAACTCAGGTTCCCTGCACAACTTCCGTTTGATTTCGTCCGCGCCCTCTGAGCGGCGACCAGATACCGTTGGTGAGTCCCATGGCAAAACTATTGGTCGCATCGTTTGGCGGATGTTGCGATTGCGTAAAACCACGCCCTCGCGTGCTTTTCAATGCTCAGTACGCTATCAGCTTTTATGTACAACCCATATTTTGCATGGGCTAAGAGCATTTTTGTGCTGTAGTCGACTTTTTGACAAAATCGAGCCTTGCCCCTACGCAGCGGGAGATTGATAAAAAAGCTGTATTGTCAGTTACCGTCAAAACGACCACTTGCATGACTGCCGCTGCAATCAAGGCAATGTCGTCGGGCGTCACTTTGAACAGCCTGTAGGCGATGTGTTCAATCCTGGTTCGGCGCGTTTGAATGGTGGTCGAAGCGCGGCCGGGAACTATCGTAAGACTTGTCCCAATAGCCAATTGACGGAAATTGCATGGATCATCAAAATCGTTCGGTCGCCCACGTTTGGGCGCACTTTCTTGTGCGCCTCACGCTTACGCTCGCTGTGTGGGCAGGTGGGACGAGCTCGGCCTATGCGGTGGCAGGACAGACGGTAGTGGGAACCGGCACAGCCGCAAGTTGCACCCTTCAGTCCATAAGCTCAGCATTAGCGAACGCTTTCGACCCGTTGCTGGTGACGTTCAACTGCGGGGCTAACCCGGTGGTAATCGAGGTCACCTCAGAGATCAAGCCTTCAACACGCACCAGCATCACCATCGACGGCGGCACGCCGGGGCTCATCACGTTGAACGGAACGTCGGTGCGAATCATCAACCAGGCATTTGTTACTAACCTGACCGTGAAGAACCTGACCTTCACCGGTGGGTCGGCGGCCGGTTGCAACGGCGCTTGCGGTGGCGGTGCGATATCCAACCCTAACGGCAGCCTCACGGTCATCGATTGCACATTTAGCGGCAATATCGCTACAGGTGCGGCGCTCGGGCCGCCGCCTGCCGGAGCAATACTCAGCGGAGGCCCGCTACCAGTAACCGGGAGCACGTTCACCAATAATCAAGCGCGCTCCGGAAACGGCGGGGCGATCTGGGCGGGATCCGCCACTATCGCGAATACGCGCTTTTCCAACAACGCCAGCACGGGCACGGCGGGCGCACAACCCGCCGGCCTTGGCGGTGCGCTGTATATGGCGCCAGGCCCCAACGGCAGCGCGCTCTCGATGCAGATAACCGGCAGCTCGTTTACCGGGAATACAGCCGGCAACGTGGGTGGCGCGATTTACAAGGCCGCATCGACCAACGTTCACTCGCTTGTCGTGGCCAACAGCACGTTCTCTGGCAACAGCGCTCAGGTGAACGGCGGCGCGCTGGCCTTGGGCTCTACGTTTGGTATTGGAACCGTGAAGGTGACTAACGCTACGATTGCGGGCAACAGCATCCTTAGCGGCGTTAGCGGAACGGGTGCCGGAATTTGGGGTTCGCTCACCACCCTCACCAATACGATCATGTCGAACAACTCACCCGGCGGAAACTGCTCAGCGTCCTTCCCCGATGGCGGCGGCAATGTGGTTTACGGCGACACCACTTGTCCAGGAACCAACGCCGATCCGGTGCTCGGAGCGTTGACTGGTACCCTCCCCTATTTACCGCTGGGCACCGGTAGCGCGGCGATCAACCGTGGAATTGGCGCTGCGTGCGCCGCCTCGGTAGGCACGCCAGACTATGGCGCAGGGGGCGTCGACCAGAGAGGAGTATTGCGCCGTAGTCCGTATTGCGACAGCGGTGCCTTCGAGGCGCAGGTGGCGAGCCTTGCCGTGGTCGCAGGATCAAATCAGAGTGCAGCAATCAATACGCCGTTCGCCACCGTGCTGCAGGCGCAGACGCTTGATTCGTTCGGCAACAAGCTCGCCGGATCGGTTGTGACGTTTACCGGCCCCGCGAGCGGCGCAGGCATCGTCAATGGCGGCATCAGCCTGTCCGGCCTTGGGGGTGTTGCGTTTCTCGCGGCGACCGCGAACGGGACAGTCGGCGCGTACAACGTGACCGCAAGCGCGCCCGGTGCGACCGCAGTCAACTTCGGCCTGACCAACCGCTTTCCCAACGCCGTGACCTACAACGGGAACGGCAACACCGGCGGCAGCGTGCCGGTCGACAGCAACTATTACCCTGCTGCAGGCACGGTCACGGTATTGGGCAACACCGGCGGGCTAACGCGGATCAACTCTACTTTTGCTGGCTGGAACACTGCGGACAACGGCGGAGGTACCGCCTTCGCCGGAGGCGCCGCCTTTGCTATCGCTGCCAGTGTGACTCTGTATGCACAGTGGACGCCGGTGACGCGTGGCGTGACCTACAACGCCAATAGCAGCACCGGCGGCACAGCGCCTGTCGATGGCAATTCATATGCGCCGGGCAGCACCGTAACCGTGCTCGCCAATACCGGAGCGCTGGTGAAGGCGGGCGCGACGTTTGCTGGCTGGAATTCGGCGCTCAACGGGACTGGGGTCAGCTATCCCGCGTCTGGCGGTTCATCGTTCGCGATGGGCAGCGCCAACGTAATCCTGTATGCGCAGTGGAGCAATCCCTGCACGCTCGACGTGGACGGAAACAACCAGATTGACCCTTTGACCGATGGTTTGATGCTTGTGCGGGCCATGTTTGGATTGACAGGAACGGCTGTCACGAACGGTGCGATCGGCACCGGAACCCCAACGCGGCCAACGTGGGACAAGATACAGCCGTATTTAAACGGTAGCTGCGGGGCTAATTTTTCGCCGTAAAGCAGTGTGGCGGGCGCGGCCTGTGCGCTCGCTTCGCGTTGTAGCGGTCAATGTGCTCAACGATCTAGTCAGACTTCGTCAGATGGGGAGTCTGGACGCGCTGCGCGTCGAAGGGCTACACGGGTAGTTAATACACCGCACTCCCCTCCGCCTCCGGCCACAGCGCCGGAAAATAAAACCGCAGCGCGTGCAGCGGCACACCAAACCGCAGCTTGCCTTTAGGCGAATCCGAAACGACAAGCCGCAAGTCGAACAACCCTCGCAGCAGCCGCTCAGCGGTGCGCGTTTGCAGTCCCGTCATCAGTTTGAAGTCGCCGCGCTCCATTTCACCGGTCATGAACATCACTCGCAGCGGTTGCAGCGCCTCCATGCGCACCTGCGAGTCTGTGCGATGGCTGTAGAACGCCAGACACGCTGCGATGCGATCTGGCATCGTCTGCATGTCGAGCATCTGCGTCATGAACTGCGCCTGATCGATGCACACGCTGAGAAAAAATTCGATGAACTCGATGAGCCCTCTCTCGGTGAGATTGCCGCGCCCGTCGAGATCGCCCCGTCGCGGTTGATCCGCATTGACGAGCCGTGCGTAGTACTCCGTTTGATTTCGTGCGAGCCCTCGAAGCGGCGACCAGATGCCGTTGGTCAGCCCCATCGCGTACAACAGCAAATGCGAATGCAAGCGCGTGACGCGCCCATTGCCACCTTCGAACGGATGAATCCAGGCCAGACGGTGATGCGCAGCAGCGACCGCCAATACGGAGAGTTCGCCGTCGCGCACGGTGCCATAAAACTGCGCAAAACGATCCAGAAACGCGGGAATCGACTGCGCGCCCGGCGCGACGTGCTGGCCCACACGCACCTCTCGCGTTCGCAATTGGCCCGGTTGAAACAGGCTTCCATCGGCCAGCACGCAATCCTCTGATGGCAACGACTCGAACAGCGAACGATGCAACGTTGTGACGGTTTCAGCCGACAGCAACGCCCGCCAACCTAAGGGCGCAAGCTGCGTTTCGACCGCCTGTTCAGCCTCCAGATGCGACAGCGCGATGCGCTGTTTGCGCTGCACATCCTGCTTAGACGAAAACTCGTGCCGCATCGCCTGCTCAATCTCGATGGGCAACGTGTGCTGCCCTTCAATCTTGTTGGTGTAATACGAATTCGTCGAGCGCAACAGCGGCGCGAGCGACAACATCACACTGTGATCCGCCCGCCCCGCCGCCGCCAACGCCAGCTTATGCAGCGCATGCGCACGCTCAAGCAACGCCTCACGCTTCTCGCTAGCTGGCAGCAGCGGCTCAAATTGCGACGGGTCGTTGTACATTTCTTATTTTGGCGAATCTGTAAATACTGGCAATATATTGAATATAAACAGTAATTACGACTTATGGCGAACTACTTGTCGCATAGTTTGGCGGATGTAACGAGTGCGTAAAATCGAGCTTTTGGGTGAATTTCGACGCGCTGCGCGCAATCAGCTTTCGTACACAATCCCCATTACAAAAGGGCTAAGTACGTTTTTCGCCTTTAGTCGACTTTACATAAATTTGTCACTATGCCCATACGCAACAAGGAGTTTACGTTAATGCTGTATCGCCAATTACCGCCAAAATCGCAAATTACTTCACCGCCACTTCAATCAACGCAATTTCGTCAGGCGTCAGATCGAACAACCGATAGACGATCTGATCAATCTCTCGTTCGGCGCGTTTGATTTGAGTGGTCAGTTCGGCAGCGCGGGCCGCGCCGGTTTTGAGCTTGGCTTCCCATGCGTTGCGATCAGTGAGCGGGACGTTCCTTTCGAAGTGCTTTTTGACCGCTTCCGCGAACCCGGTCAACTTGAACCGCTGTCTGACTGACTTCGTCGTCGATGTTAACCAGTTGGGTCAGTTGGTGAATACAGATTACTGGAATTGCACTGGCGACAACCGCACGATAAGTGTATAAATTAACAGTACAACTTTTGCGTTATCTTCGATGATTTTTGTGCGTCCTGCTAAATCCACGGTCTCGCGCCCGAAGTCAATCTCAAAGCGTAGCGGCACGCTTGCGACCATTGACCTGTTCTGCGGTGCCGGTGGCATTGCTGAAGGCTTTCGCGGCGAAGGCTTTCGCTGCCTGTACGGCAATGACGTAATGGCTGAAGCGATCCAGACTTTCGCGCTTAATCACCCCGACGCGATTGCTGACTGCCGTCCGATTGAAGACGTTAACGCCGCAGAAATTCGCGAGCGACTAAAACTTGCGCCCGGCGAACTCGACGTACTTGTGGGTGGGCCACCCTGCCAAGGGTTTTCAATCAATGCACCCGAGCGTTTTTTGTCCGACCCAAGAAACAAGCTGTTTCAACACTACGCGCGTTTTGTTCGTGAGTTTCAGCCTAAAGCATTTTTATTTGAGAACGTGCCCGGCATTCTCTCGATGGATGACGGCAAAGTATTCCAGCAGATACTCAAAGCCTTCTCCGATCTTGGCTACGAAGTTTCGGTCAAGATACTTTTCGCTGCGCACTATGGCGCACCGCAAGAGCGCTGGCGGCTGATTTTGCTCGGATCGAAAAGCGGTGAGATCGCACATCCGCTACCCACTCATTTTGCAAAGGGTCGCGCCAATTTCAGAGGCGGCGCGACTCTCACGTTTCAGCTTGACGATGCGCTGCGTGCCGCCCTTCCCACCGCAGTCACCGTGGGCGACGCAATCAGCGACCTGCCGCTGCTTTTGATGGGTGAAGGCGCTGAAGAACTTAACTACACCAAGCCAACGACTAGCCCTTATGCGCTGCGTATGCGCAACCCTGCGGGCGTTACGTTCAATCACTACGCAGCGAAACTCGCCCCGCAAAATATCGAACGCATGAAGCACGTTCCACCAGGTGGTTCGTGGCGTGATATTCCACACGATTTGCTGCCTCCTGGCATGCAAAAGGCGCGTAAATCTGATCACACCAAGCGCTATGGTCGGCTTCACCCAGACAAGCTCTCAGGCACCGTGCTGACCAAGTGCGATCCGCACTGGGGCACCGTTTTTCTTCCCACACAGGATCGAGCCCTGACGGTGCGCGAAGCCGCGCGCTTTCAATCGTTTCCCGATCACTACCGTTTCGTCGGCTCGCGCGTTTCGCAATATGAACAGGTTGGCAATGCGGTGCCCGTAGTGATGGCAGCGGCCGTCGCAAGATCAATCCGCGCGCACTTGACCGCCGCGATGAAAACAACCGAATCAGTTGTACTGGCCGCTTGTGGCTAGCAAGATCGTCGAGCTTTTTGGGTATGCGCCCACTGATGCCTCGGCTCCGGCGCAAAACGCACGAGCACGTTGTCTCTGCCCGTTTGTAGGTGATGGCGCGGCACCCTGTACCAAGGAAATTGGCGACCGCAGCAATCGCATCAAATCGGGCGTTTGCTCAATACGCGATAAAGATGGGCAACCTGTTTTGGTATGCCCCATCCGCATGTATGCGAACGAGTATCGATTGTTGAAAGATATCGCTACGCTTGCTTTCAAAACCGATGCTATCGAGCTGATCAACGGCAGTAAAACGGTCGCCCATCAGCCGCAACCAGGCAAGACTTTGGTGGCTGTTTTCGGCAAAGGATGGGGCGGCGAGCTGCGCCTGCCGGGGCGGCCTCAGGTAGCGGATGAAAGTGGCAGACGTATCGGGAGTGTGTTTGTCGACTGGATACTGGCGAGACTCGATTCGGACAAAAAGCTCGTCGAATTTGCTGCGCTTGAAGTGCAAACGATGGACACGATTGGTAGCTACAGGGAAGAGCGCAGCGCGCACTTGAGTAGCAAACCGTTTGTGGGAAAAAGTTCGAGTCCGAACTGGGCCAACGTCAACAAGCGCATCCTGCCGCAACTCATCTACAAAGGCCATTTGTTAGAGCGCGAGGCGCTCTGCAATTCCGGCTTGTTCTTCGCATGCCCCGAGCCGGTCTATCAGCACATTCTTTCAGTATTGGGAAACGACCTCGCGTCCTATCCGATCAAGAACAGCTCCCTTACCTTTTGCACTTATGGCTTGGGGCCAACAACAGAAGGACAGCCAAGAGATTTGCTGCTGTCAACGACGAAAACGACCACTGTCCAGCAAGTGCAAATTGCGTTTAGCTCGCCAAAGGGTCTGCCCGAAGCGGGTGCGTACGAGAGAGCCATTCGCGCCGCGCTCACGAAGTAGTCACGCACACAACCCGCGATCTTCAGCAAAGGCGACGAAGAGCACGCGATCAAGCAGCTTTTGCGCAGCGCTGATGAATTGACCGGGCTGGCCGTTGTTGCTCTGCGCCAGCGACAGGATCAACTGCGCGCGCCAGCGTTTGTAGTCCTTGTAAAGCTCGGCGGTGATGGTGCGCTCTTCAAGCGCAGACTCCGCAAGCAACGCCGCCGTCTGGCCGCGTAGCAGGTTGTCTGCCCCGAGCAGCAGCTGCAGCTTGTGATACGCCGCGGCGCTGTCTGCGACCTCCAGCAAATCGAATCGCTCGTAAATCTGGCGTGTGTGACCGACGGCGTAAAGGCGAATCTCCAGCATGTTCGAGACGACGAGGAATTTGCATCCCGGCGTGTCCATCGCGTATTCCCACACTTGCTGCACCGGGCTTTTGTGGCGACCGGGCATGATGGCGTCGAGATTTGCGGTGTTCGCACCCTTGAGTTCGAGCGGGGCGATGACCTCTGCCTTGCCGCCCGAGAAAAAGCCCAGCGCCTGATCGCACGAGCCCGCGCCGATTTGCTTTTCGTGGGTGATGGTGACTTCGGAATGGGCGCCGAAGCCCGTGTAGCCCAGCACTTCAATAAATATTTTCTGAATGAAATCCGGACGGATTTGCACCTCGCCAAATTTGCGTATTGAGCCATCGCGGATGGTTGCAGCCCAATTTTGCAGATTGATTGCATGTGCTTGCGGTACTGCTACGTTGGGCACCCGCTTGTCAATCAGCCGTTTGCTGAACAGGGGTTGATGGTCGAGCGGTGTCTGGATCATTGAACTGAGTTTAATAGACGGCGGTACAGAAGTAGACAGCGCCAGCCTATCAACCCATCGTGCGGTGCCCCGTGCCGGTGGGCCGACGCTACTTCCCACCCTCCCTCATTGATGGCTCTTCGCGCAGCCTTTGATGCAGCGTACTGGTGTTTCAAATTCGTGGAAATTAGCAATATTGAAATGGTAATGATTAACTTGGCGATGCCAATTAAAATTTCCGGTCATGCGTTGAAGTGCTTACGAGATTTCCCGATGGATGCTCGCCAGGCAGCGGGTCGTCAATCGAGCCGTGTGCAGCAAGGCCAGCAGCCCAACGATTTCAAGGCGATGCCTTCGATTGGCAAAGGCGTTGAGGAAATTAGGCCGTGGGATGACTCGGGCGCGTTTCGCTTGATCTACACCGCGCGACGTAGCGACGCTGTTTATGTGCTTCATGCGTTTCAGAAAAACACCCCAACCACTTCTAAGCTCGATATCGACAAAGCAAAAGCGCGTTTTGCGCAACAAGCGAAAGTCCCGTTATGAAAAAACAAACCGCTCAGCCGACGACGGGAGAACGCTTCGATAGCGTGTGGGACGCTATTGCGGACACGCCCGAAGAGGCGGCGAATTTACGCGAGCGCTCTGAACTCAGGGACAAAATCACGCAACTGATTGAGACGCAACAGTGGACACAGACCGAAGCTGCGCGGCGCTGCGGTGTAACGCAGCCGCGTATTAGCGATTTGCTGCGCGGGCGGATCGCACGATTTTCTTTAGATGCGCTGGTCAATATAGCCGCCGCACTCGGACGGCACGTGCATGTGGAGCTGTTGGCGGCTTGATCGCGAGAATAAACTCTAGCTGGCGAAAATAGCCCATGCGGTAGTGATTGATAAGGCGTTGATCTCGTGCGGCTGAGCTAGTGACCACATGACACTTGTGTTCGCGATGGTTGCCTTTGCCGTGTAGTAGCAGCGATTTTGCACAACGAAATCCAGACAATCAAGAACATACGCGAGCGGCTGGAGGCGCTCGTTTCTGAGGCACGCGTGCGTGTTGGACACGGCCGAATGGGCGGCACCGAGCTTGATCTCGTTCAAGCCGAAGCCAAATTTCGAGCCGATCAAATTGATCGCACTGATCCAGAAGGATGGTCGCCATCGTTTGCATGGTGAAGACAAGGTAGAGATCGAACGCCCCGTGCCGCTACTCGCGGACAGCATCCGCATGATGCGCGAGTTTTTCTATGCGCTGGCGTAGCGCTTAGGGAGGCAGACATGAGCAAAGTGCCGTTTTTGGCGGTATTGGCGGTATTGGCGGGATGCAGTGCCAGGCGCGACGAGCGCCGTGTGGCTCGCAACACAAGCCATTTCTGCCCAGCATTGCATCCCAATCCAGCGGCCATAGGTCAAATTTATTTGCTGACGAGCACTTAGTAGCGCACCTAATCTTGCAAGTACCCACAGTTCAACCCCGATAACATTGATCTTGACTTTTAGATAACGGCAGCTCCTGTATGACTTATTGCGTCGCCATGTCCCTTGATGAGGGCATGCTGTTTGCCTCCGACTCGCGCACCAACGCGGGCGTTGACAATGTCGCGACGTTTTCGAAGATGACTGTGTTTGAGGTGGCCGAGGGGCCGCATCAGCGCTGCATCGTGGCGGTCAATGCCGGGAATCTGGCGACCACGCAAAATGTCATCAGCCAGTTGCAGCGCAAAACAACGCAAGCCAGTGCCGACGAGCGGCACATCCTCAACCTGCCGTCCATGTTTGATGTGGCGGAACACTTTGGTCAGATGATGAAGGCAACCATTGCCCATGTTGAAGAAAATCAGCATGCACAATCGTCGGTTGACTTCACCTGCACCTTTCTGGTGGGCGGACAAATTCGCGACGAGCCTCCGCGGCTTTTCCGTATTTATCCGCAGGGTAACTTCATCGAGGCCACCAGCGACACGCCGTATTTTCAGATTGGCGAGAGCAAGTACGGCAAGCCGATCATTGATCGCGTGGTGCGCCCGGCAACACCGATGGCCGAGGCCCTCAAGTCCGCGATGGTGTCGTTTGATTCGACCATGCAATCGAATCTGTCTGTGGGCTTGCCGATTGACGTGTTGGTGCTCAGGCGCGACGCGCTCAAACCATCGCTGCGGTATCGCGTGACCGAGGAAGATGCGTATTTCCAGAATATTCGCAAGGCGTGGGGACAGGGTTTGCGACAAGTGTTTCAGGGCTTGCCGCAACCGGACTGGTTTCATCATTGAGCGGCGCGCATGTCGCGGCGCCCGCAAACAATAAACGGTTTTCCGAACCGCGCTACGTCATCCTGCTCGCGTTGCTGCTCGGCAGCCAGCCGGTGGCCACCGATCTCTATTTGCCCGCCTTACCCGCGATTGCGGCAGAGCTGGGTAGCCCCGCGCTCACGCTGACCGGGTTGATGCTCGCGTTCGGATTTGCGCAATTGATTCTGGGCCCGTTGTCGGATCAACTCGGTCGGCGACCCGTGTTGCTCGCCGGTTGCGCCGCGTACGCATTGACGTCGTTTGCCGGGGCTTGGGTCACCACACTCTGGGGACTCGTCACCTGCCGCTGTTTGCAGGGTGTCGCGATGGCCGCCCTCGTGGTCTGCGCACGCGCGTCCGTTCGCGATTTGTACTCACCGCTGGACGGCATGCGCGTGCTCTCTCGTGGGCTGTCCGGGCTTGGTGTGGTGGCTTTGGTCTCCCCGCTGGTGGGCGCAGCCTTGGTCATACTCTTTTCATGGCATGCCGCGTTTATTGCTATTGGCGTTTTTGCCGCGATTGCTGGGGTCTGGGTGTGGTTCTACTATGGCGAGTCGCGTCCCGTATCAGCGCCCGCTGACGCCAACGCGCTGACTGGCAACGCGACCCTAATCGTGCTCCGAGGCGCTCGATTTCGCGCTTGGACGTTGATGTTGATCAGCAGCTACGGCATGCTATTTTGCTTTCTGCTTTCGAGCGGATTTGTGTACATCAACGTGTTTGGTTTTTCACCGCTCGCCTGCGGTTTGGTGCTGGCGGGGAACAGTGTGGCCTACATCATTGGCACCTATTTGTGCCGCTGGCTGCTGCATCGAATGGGCCCGGATCGCGCGGTGCGCCACAGCGCCTTGTTTGCTTTGCTCGGTGCCGCGACGATGCTTTGTGTCGCGCTAGTCGCGGGCCCACAACCGTGGGCGATGATCGTCGGGCAGTATTGCTTGGCGCTGTCTCACGGCGTCAACCAGCCGTGCGGTCAAGCGGGAACGGTCGCCGACTTTCCAGAGCATGCGGGCCGCGCCGCGGCCCTCTCAGGCTGCGCCATGATGCTTGCCGCCTTCGCGTTTGGACAGCTGATGGCACCGAGCTTGGGCAGTAGCGCGTGGCCGCTGGTGATCTCCAACGTGCTTGCCAGCGTCGCTATCGCGCTGGTGGCGTGGCTGATGCTCCCGAGGGCTTATCTGCCCGAATCTAACGTGGCTCGTTGATCGTACAGCTTTAGGCTGAAAGCTCCATTGCCTCTGGGCTGACCACGCTTTTTCGCCAAAAGTCGATCAATCGCGCCTGCTCAGACGAGATTTTTCGTTAGCGCTATTGCTATTCGTCGCCCCTGCGTGGGCAGGCGCTTAGCGTTTAGTTGCGTCTTTCCGGCATTCAGAGACCCGAGCCAAAGCCGCTGGGTTCCTGCCTTCGCAGGAACGGCGAAGGGGGTGATTAGCCCCAATGAACAATCTCGCCTTATGCAACTCATGCAATTCAGGCGACCTGTACGACCCCATGTTCAGGCACGTTGGTCACAGCGGCGGCGAAGTCTTTGCTGCGCGCCATTTGCACCTTGATCCACTCAACCAACGGCCGCCACGCTTCAAGCTGCTGCTCGGTGCGATTGCGCGGCAAGTCATAAATCGACATGCCATCGCGAGCACACTGCGGATAGACCACGCTGTCAGGCACAAACATCACCACAGGCAATCCGCTGCGCTGGAAAAAACTGTTCAGCTCTTGCGCCATGCGAGTGCGACTGTCGGTTCGGCTGCCAACTAAACCAATAGCCACTTTGCCCGACTGCACGTTGACATCTAGATGCAGTTTGATCAAAAATTTGGCGGTCGCCTCGATGTCAAACACCGACGGATTGACCGGTACCAACACAAAATTAGCGCGCGAAAGCAGATACGTTCGATCAGCACGGCGCAACCGCGCGTGAGTGTCAATGATCATCCATTGCGGCGCGAACGTGCGCAGCTCTTCCATGTCGGTATCTTCGTTCCACGACATGATTTTTGGCAGCAACGGCGAACGACGCGCAAGCCAGTTGGTGGCCGACTGCTGCTTGTCGAGATCCATGACCACCACCTTCTGGCGGGTCGAGGCCAGCATGCCCGCGATATTGGTGGTGAGGGTGGATTTACCAGCTCCGCCCTTGGGATTTGCGACAAGTATGGTGTACATCTATCGATGTTTACCGTGCTGTCGACGCAGCGTGTGGGGGTTCAGCCTTGCCGGATTTTGCACTGACCAACCCCTGCAACCAATGCAACACCGGGGGCCAGTCCGCCCAGGCTTCTTCAGCTCGCGAACGCGGCTGATCAAAGATCGACAACCCGTCGCGAGCGGCATGCAGATAAAGTTGCGAATCGCGAATGTGGGTCAACACATCGAGCGATAGCGGCGACAAAAACGCGTCAAGGTCGGACGCCGCGACGGTGCGGCCATCCACTTTGGAGCCCACGATGGCCAGCGCCCGTTTGCCGTCCTTGATCGGCTTGAGCGTCGCCAGCTCGGCAATAAAATCAGCGCTGGCTTCAAAGTCAAACGCGGAGGTCGCCACGGGCACCAGCACCGCGTCTGCCGACTTCACCAGCTCGGCCAGTTCGGCTCCATGCAATCCCGCAGGCGCATCCACAATCAGCCACTGCGGCGCATAGTCGCGGATGACGTTTTTATCGGTATCGGGAAACGCACCGCGAATCTCCGGAAAGCCTCGCGGCCGCCGCGCTAGCCATCGCCCCGCCGAGCGCTGCCGATCCATGTCGCGAATCACCACGCGCTGATGCTTTCCGGCGAGATACGCCGCGAGGTTGGTCGCAATCGTTGTTTTGCCAGCGCCACCCTTCGGGTTGGCCACAAGAACCGTGAACATGATGCCTATCCCCCGTCATTTTCGTGCCGTGCAGAATCGCAGTATAGGGCAGGCAGACGGGCTTTGCGAGGCAATTGGACGCAACGTGACCTAGATGACCGAGGTGACAAAGTGACGGTTTCTTGTCGCATCTGTCACGTGCGTCACCTCAATCACCTTCGTCACCTCCACAGCGGTTTTGACTCGCACGCCGTAGCTTACGGGCGCTGAATTGTGCGCTTCATGAATGCTTCAAGCCGGGCATAGAACTCAACCCGGTTGTCCAATTTGGTGAAGCCGTGTCCCTCGTCGGCCTTGACCATCCATTCCACCGGTTTGCCGAGTTTTTCCAGCGCGTCGCGCATGCGTTCGCCGTGAATAATTGGCACCCGACGATCCTCGCCGCCGTAGGCCATGAATACCGGCATCTTGATTTTGTCGGCATTTTGCGCAGGTGACGTTGCCCGCAGCTGCGCCCGGTCGCGATCTGGATCGCCCACCACCACCGGCAAGAGGTAGCGCACAAAGTCACTGTCGCTGATGTCCGACCAGGTGACTGAATGGAACAGTTGCAAGTCAGTAATACCCGCATAATTCGCCGCGCACTGGAACAAATCCGGCGTGCGCACCAGCGCCTGCATTGCCGCATAACCGCCGTAGCTCGCGCCATAAATACACATCCGCTTCGGGTCGGCAATGCCCGCCTTTACAGCCCACAGCGCCGTGTCGGTCAGGTCGTCCTGCATGGCTAAGCCCCACTGCTTGTAGCTCGCCAAATGGTGCTTGAGCCCAAGCCCTGTGGTGCCACGAAAATTGGGTTGAATTACCGCGTAACCGCGCGACGCCAAATACTGCGCCTCAGCGTCCCAGCCCCAACTGTAAGGCGGCACCCACGGACCACCGTGCGCGATCACAATCGTTGGTAGCTTTTTTCCTGCGGAATCTTTGGGCAGTGTGAGCAACGCCGACAACGGCAATTCGTCACGTGCAGCAAATTTAACGATGCGCGCCTCCGCCTGTTGTGCGGGCTTGACCCACGGTCGGGTGTCGATCAAAAACTCAAGCTTTCGAGTGCGAAAATCGTACAAATACACCGTACCCGGATTGCGATCAGTGAACGAGCGCACCAACATCCGTTTACCCTGTTCCGGTGGCACAAACACATTGACCGCGTTCGGCAATGCACGATCAATCTGCTGCTGCAAAGCTGCCCAAGCCTCGTCAAACCACAGCATTGACTGTCGTTCACCCACATAACTGGCACCCACCAGCTTTCGCGCAACCGGATCGAACACCGGGGCCGCCATGTCGTAGTCGTCGCTGGCCGCCAGCACCTGTTGGGTTTGACCTTGCTCATCGAGGCGTAGCAATGCCGCGGTCTGCCGCGATGTGGCGAGTGCTGCCGGTGATCGGTCGCGCAGCCCAAATCCGATGATGGCACCGTCATAGCCAATAGACGCCACCCAGCTCGTCGGTTCACGAAAATCGCCTTCGAACCACTTGATCCAAGGGCTCTTGTCGTCACGTCGATAGAACACCCGCGACTGGGTGCCCTTGCTCGACACTGCGGCGCGTGGCATGCCCTCACGGTTAAGCGCCCAGAGTTGCACTTCGCCCGGATTGTCGTAACTCAACAGCGTTTTACGCGCCGTTCGCGTGTTAAGCCGATACACGTCACTGCTGAAAAAATCGCGCTCATTGGCCGCGACGATGATGTCGTCGCTCGCATCGTTCAATGTCGCCATGACGCGGGTATAGCGGGGTCGCACCATGACTGAGCGACCATCGCCCATGGGCAGCGCAAGGCGCCGCGCGTCGGATCCGTCACGATCAACCGCGAACAGGCCGCCAGTGCGCCATGGATTGACGCTGCCGGCCGCGTCAAACACGTTGCCGGTCACAAAAGCCAAACGGGACGAGTTGACCCAGTGGTGCTCGATGATGTCGGCCTCTGGCACGGTCGCAATAATTTTCGAAGTCCGCTTTTCGAGATCGATCACCGCTAGACCGAGTCGATTGTCGCTGCGCGCTAAAAATGCAAGATGGTTACCGTCGGGCGATAAAGTCGGATGCAGCACGTCTGGCAAACGAAAAAAGTCTTGCACCGGAATCGTCGCTGGCGTGGTCATCGGTGCCTGCGCCTGCGCGCACAACCCGCTCGCCGCCAGCACGGCGAGCGCCGAAATCCGCAGCAGAAGAGAACGCAGGCAATCAGACATGTTGTGAGTGTCGCCGAGCGGCGGCGGACTGCGCCACTTTCTGCGCCCATTTGCGACGAATGACGAGGCAGCTAGACGGACTACGAGGCCTAAACCCGATTGATTCCCGCGCCCCGCAACATTCGGTGGCTACATCTGCTTGAACAGATGAAAAAAGTGGCGACTAACGCTTATTTTTTCGTTGCTACCGCGCAGCACCAGTGAATGCTTTTCTACGCCTTCTCGCGTTATTTTGTTGATGCGCTGCACGTTAACAATTGCGCCTCGATGCACCTGCCAGAACACATTAGGGTCAAGGCCATCCACCAAATCTTTGAGCGGGGTGCGAATCAGCACATCCTCCTTTTCGGTGACGACACGCGTGTACTTGGTGTCCGCCTGAAAGAAGATCACGTCATCCACCGGAAACATCTTCACGTCCTGCCCCACCAGCGCCTTGATCCAGCGCAACCGCTCACCGCCGCGCGCCTCTCGATGGTTCAGCAAGTGCATAACCGGAGTCAGATCGTCGGCGGGCTCGTTGATCGAGCTGCGCAAACGCGCCAGCGTGACCACCAGACGATCCGCCTCAATAGGCTTCAACAAATAGTCAACCACGCCGCGTTCAAACGCTTCAATCGCAAACTGATCGTACGCCGTACACAGCACGATCTTCGCGCGATCGCCGATTTCGCTCGCAACTTCGAGCCCTGTCATCACAGGCATACGAATGTCCAGAAAGCACACGTCCGGCTCGGTGTCGAAAAATTTATCCAGTGCATCGCGCCCGTTGACGGCCTCAGCGACCACCTCAAAATGCTCGCAATGCAAAGCAAGCAACTCGCGCATGCGCTCGCGCATCAACGGCTCGTCATCAGCAAAGAGGCAACGAATTTTTTCCATTATTTTCCAGTACGAAAAAATAAGTAATGATTCACCTAATTGGACGGTGGTGACACGAGTGACGCAGGTGACGGACGTGACCAGCAACTGTCACTTCCATCACATTCGTCACGCAGGGCACTTGCGCCAGTGACGCGTACATTTTCTACACGCACAACGTTATCGTTTGCCCGGCCTGTGAATTGAGTGAACCACCGGCAGTATCAACGTAGCAACACAACCCGTCGGCGCATTCTGCTCCAGCCGCACTTGAGCAATACCGCCATAAATCACCTGTAACCGCTGTGCGATGTTTGACAGCCCCATGCCGCTGCCGTGCTCCTTGGTTTCCACAAACGTCAAACCCGCGCCCGTGTCAGCAACAGTAATCACCACATCCCCTTGCGCACGCCGCGCTTTGACGTCGATGCGCCCCCCATTTTCAGCGGGCTCAATGCCATGCTTGATAGCGTTTTCTACCAGCGTCATCACCAATGCTGGGGGCAACGCAAAGGCTTCAACATCGGCCTCTGCGTTCACCGAAAACGACAGCCGATGTCCCATGCGCGTTTGCATGATCGCCAGATAGGCCGCAATTTGCTCGAACTCATGATTCAGCGGCGCGGTGTCGTCGCGCATCGAGGGGATCGAGGTTCGCAAAAATCGTACCAGATGCCCTATCAAAATCGCTGCATCCGGCGCGCCTTTTTGCGCGAGCTGCTGCGCGGAGGCCAGTGTGTTGAACAAAAAATGCGGCTCAATCTGCGCCTGCAGCACGCGTAGCCGGGTCTCGACTAACTGTCGCGACACCTCGCTTTGCTGCTTTTCGGATGCGAGCCGTCGATTGGCGACGGCTACATGCTGGGCTCGCAGGTAAACCACGACCCCGACCACCGCTGCATAGAGCAAGCCTGCCGACAATCCAGCGACGAGTGCAGCCTGAAAGCGCAGGTAAAGTGTTTGCCGTAAATCGGCTCCGTAATAGCGATCCAGCGTGGCTCCGATCAAAATCGCGATGAACGTCGCTGTGATGGGCGCGAGCACTGCGACGTGAACAAGTTTTCGCGCCAGCGTTGCGTTTGGCGAGCACACCGGAATGATGGCGAGCCCGAGCAAAAAGAACAGCACATTGAGCGCGGGCCACGCCTCGAAAAACGCGATATCGGGAACCATCCAAGCGGCGAGAATCGCCAGCAAGAATGCGACCGGGATCGACGCGAATAGCCAACGCCAATGCTTCGACAGCTCGCCGGTTGATCTAGCTTCAGTAGTGATCACAACAAGTCCACATTGCGGAAAAAATCGCGCTAAAAAATGCGTTTGCCAATCCACCACGCAATCGCCGCAACGAACGCCGAGGCAGGAATCGTCAACACCCACGCCCACACGATGTTGCCAGCAATGCCCCAGCGCACGGCTGACAATTTGCGCGCCGCGCCGACGCCAACAATTGCACCGGTGATGGTGTGTGTGGTCGACACGGGGATTCCGAACGTTGAAGAAATAAATAGCGTGATCGCGCCACCGGTCTCGGCGCAAAATCCACCGACCGGTTTGAGCTTGGTGATTTTCTGGCCCATAGTTTTCACAATGCGCCAGCCGCCAAACAGGGTGCCCAACGATATCGCCGCATAACACGAAATCACCACCCAATACGGCAAGCTGTTGATGTCTTTGGTCGCCATGCCCGAGATGATTAACAACAGCCAGATGATGCCCATGGTTTTTTGCGCGTCATTGCTGCCGTGGCCTAGGCAGTACAGCGCGCAGGAAATAAGTTGACCCCGCCGAAACCATTTGTCCACGCGGTATGGCGTTGAGCGCCGAAACAGCCACGACACCCAGAGCAACAATAGGGCACCAAGTGCGAAGCCCATGAACGGTGCCACAAGGATAAACAGCACCGTCTTGGTGATGCCCGCGCTGACCAATGCGCCGGTTCCCGCTTTGGCCACGGTGGCACCAATCATGCCGCCGATCAACGCGTGCGACGACGACGAGGGGATGCCGTAGTACCACGTGACGATATTCCAGGTGATTGCACCGACCAGCGCGCCGAAGATCACGTGCGTGTCGATCAGGTCGGGATCGACCATGCCTTTGCCGATGGTCGCAGCCACGCTCAGCCCAAACACAAACAGCGCGATAAAGTTAAAAAATGCGGCCCACACCACAGCCAGACCGGGCTTTAATACGCCGGTAGAAACGATGGTGGCAATCGCGTTCGCCGCATCATGAAATCCGTTCATGAAGTCAAAACTGAGCGCAAGCGCGACCAGCAACACAATGACCCAAAGGTTAACGACGGTGGGTTCCATTATGGTCAGCAACGCGCCGCAATCAAGCGTTTTCGATCACGATGCCCTGCATCACATTGGCCACGTCTTCACAACGATCAGTGACCGTCTCCAGCAGCTCGTAAATCGCCTTCAATTTGATCAACTGCACGGCATCACGTTCGGTACGAAAGAGCTTCGAGATCGCGCTGCGCATGACGCGGTCTGCGTCTGATTCGAGATGATCGATCTCTTCGCAAATTTTTAGAATCGTGGCCGAATTTTCCATGTTCGACAGCAGCGCCACGCCTGACTTCACGCGCTCGCAACATTGCAGACAAATCTCCGCCAGTTGCGTCGCCTCGGGCGTCACAGCCTTGATGTCGTACAGCGACACCGACTCAGCCGCGTCCTGCATCAGATCAAGCACATCGTCCAAGTTCGAGATCAGTTGGTGAATTTCTTCGCGATCCAGTGGCGTGATGAACGTCTTACGCAGCAACTGAATCGTTTCGCGGGTGTAGTTATCACCGCGTTTCTCAATCGCATCAATGGCGTTGGCATGGTCGCGAAGGTCGGTCGCGCCCTCGCCCAGCGCCTTCATCAGCGCCACGAGCTCTTTCGCACCTTCAACGATTTCATGGGCGTGCAGATTAAACAGCTCGAAAAATCGGCCTTCCTTCGGCATGAAGCGTCCGAACATGCACTACCCCGTAGTTTTTAAGTTGCGTGAATTTTAGTGCGGGCGCGACGCTGCGCTCACGGTGGCGCGCTACAACATCACAATCGTTTCGCCATAGTCGCGCACCAAATCGGCGAGCTTGCGAATGGTGAGCGGGGCCGAACCTTCTGCCTTATTGTTGGCGATAATAAAGCTCTCCTGCCGCGCCCGCGTCGCCTCCAGCGCGAGCGAGGCCACCTGAGCGCGCCCCGTTGGGTCCTCATCGACCAGCGCGTTAAACGGCGCGTAGCGCTCCTTAGCCTGCTCATACTTCAGGCCCGAATGCAGACTCCAGCGAATCACCAGCGGCAAGCGACCGGCTTCACGCCAAAATCTTGCTTGCTCGACCGCTTGCGGCATGCGCGCATGAATCGCGATGCAATGCGTGGCACCGCCCGCACAGAGCGCGGCAAGGTAATCGTCGGTTAACAGCTCAGGATCCCGCAGTTCAACCGCATAAAACGCGGGGCCAGACAGCTTGGGCAGCGCGACTAAAAATTCGGCTAGCGCATCGGCAAATTGTTGCGGCGCGCGCGTAAATTTATGGCCGAGCGGTGGAAACTGAAACACCAGTGGGCCGCACGCATCACCCAGCCCCTGCGTGGCCGGTGACACAAATTGTGCGCTCGCCAAACTGGCATTTAGAAACGCCTCGTTGTCCGTCCAGCGCCCATCATCAGATCGCAAACGGGCCCCGGTGAACAACATCGGCGACTTGACCAAAAAGCGAAAACCCGGCGCGACCTTGCGTACCTGCTTGGCGTAACCGCGAAACACCGATTCACTGATCGGCGCATAAAACGTGCGATCAATGCCGACGGTGCGCAACAGCGGATGCAACGCATACGCCGCCAGACCGCGACGCGCCAGTTGCATGTCGGAGTAGCTGCCACCGTAAACAATTCCGGCCCAACCCGGAAAACTCCACGACGACGTCCCGAAATGCACACTCTCAGGAATGGCTTGGCCGAGCGCGTTCAGCAGGTCATCGGTGGGCGCGGCCAGCACCTCCGGTTCGGCGCGGCTAGGCGGCTCTACTCGCGACGATTTTTGAATCGTGGAATGCCGCAATGGCTCGCCAAAAAGATCGAATTGCGAGTCAGTCAAAGCCCATCCATCTATTTTTTTACTCGTTGTAGGTCGACAGCGTGCGCCGCGATGGCTCTGCTTTGGGGACGAGATCGAACTTCGCTTCGAGCACATGCACCGTGCTCGCATCGAAGGTGACGCGACGCGGCATTGACGGCGTGACCTGCCCCGGGATCAGCACGTTGGGATGCACAACAAAGATGTCGTACACGCCGGGCGGAATGTTCTCGATGATCGCCGAGCCCGCTTTGGTCGTTTTGCCAAACCATGGCGAATCAACCACGTAAATGTGCGCGTTCATCCAGTCGTGAATCAGGCACTGAAGCGTGAATTGACCGGGCTTGTCGAGTAGCGTTGGCTCAGGTTCTTTGCGTGTGTACACCTTATGCTCAAACAGACTCGGGCCCGACAAAACTTTAATGTGATGCTCGTTCTTGTCGCGATTCGGAAAGCGCACGCGGGTGCCGGCTTGCACCACGCTGACGTAAGGCTCAAACTTGTAATAGGACTGTTCGACGCTGCCGATGGCCGTCGGCAAAACCGTGGGTGCTTTGCCACCCACCGGCATGGCGTACACCACGGCATTCATGACCGGCGCGCTGTTGCGATCCTTGATTTGCGCGACCAGTGTGCCGGCCACTGCGGGCACCCCGGGCACAGCGACGCTTGCTGAGAACAGCGCGGCGAGCGAAATGGATCGAAACAGCGTCATGACATCTCTCCGTACAGCCGAATGGCTATGAGTAAGAACGGAATTTACGTTAACTTTACGCCCATGTCATCCGTCATTCAGCGTGTTGCTTACGCCGTCCGCGTAATGTGGGTGGTGCCCGTTACCGTCTTTTCGCTGCCGTTGCTGCCGCTGGCGCTATGGCGCGGGCAGTGGCGCGTCAACGAAGGCGTGATGGAGGTGACGAGTCCGGCGCTGTCGTGGTTTTTGCAGGGGCCGTGGTTTCGCGCAATGTCGGGCGGCGAGGGGTTTGCGGCGGCCACCATCGGCCACGTCATCATCGCGCGCGACAGTCGCTGCATGGATCGCTGCCGTGTGCATGAGCATGTTCACGTGCGGCAGTGCGAGCGCTGGGGCGTGCTGTTTCCGCTGGTCTACGTCGGTGCCGGACTGTATGCCGCGTGGCGGGCAAAGCGCTGGTCAGCGTATTACTGGGACAACCGGTTTGAGCGCGAGGCGCGGGCTGTGGAGGCGTTATTGGCGCGCCAAACTCCACATTCTCAACTGCGATAAAACTCAATACAGCTTTTCGCTAAATTCACCACTGCATATGGGCTAATCGCTTTTTTACCAAAAGTCGGTAAGAAGCTAATACGGATGCCAGCCCCTATGCTACGGCGCATTCAGCGAAAAGCTGTTGAAATTACTCGTTCGATTCGGTGGCGAATTTTCGCGCTGCGTGGCCGACGCGAACTGCGCTACGCGCCATACGTCAACCGCGCGACCGACCGCAACACTTCAGGCGTGGTGGTCGGGAATCCAAAGAACTCTAGATACGCGGGGATTTGCTCGAACAGCATGTCGGTGCCGATCTGTACCGAGCAGCCGCGTGCCTTCGCTGCGGCGAGGAAGGCCGTCATTTCGCTTTTCATCACCACCTCGCCAACAAAAGCGGTGGGCGCGATACGTGACACATCCATCGGCAGTTTGTCACCGGCATTCATGCCCATAGGCGTCGCGTTAACGACGACATCAAAGCCCGCAGGGTCGTTGAAACCGGTGCTGACTTTCAGCGCCGCGTAATGGGTTCGCAACCGCAAGGCGAGGCCCTCGGCAGACGCCGCGTGGACATCAAACAAACCGATCTGCGCGACGCCAGAGGCCGCCAGCGACGCGGCAATCGCGCAGCCGACGCCACCGCAGCCCACCACCAGTGCGCGCGCGCCATCGAGCTCTACGCCTTTGCGCAACATGCCGCGCACAAATCCCGCGCCGTCGAACATGTCACCCAGCAACGTGCCGTCAGGTCGCAGCACAATGGCGTTACACGCACCGGCAATGAGCGCTGTGGGGGAGAGTTCATCAACCAGCGCGCAGCTGGTGACTTTGTGCGGCATCGTAATCAGCGCACCGCGAACGTTGGTGAACTTGAAAATCGCGCGGAAGGCAGCGCCAAAGTCTTCCACCTTGACGCCCATTGGCACCACGACCGCGTCGATGCCCGCGTGCTCGAAATACGGGTTGTAGATCATCGGGGACTTGAACGCGTGCGTGGGATAGCCGATGTGAGCGATGAGTGTGGTCGTGCCACGAATCATGGTTTATTTAACCGCTGTGGTGTTGTAGAGCACGGTGCTTGCGCGCGGCATTAACCCTCGTCGCGCTCGTACCCGGGCAGCACTGCAATCAAATCGTGCTCGGTCGTTTCGACGACGGTGACTTTCACCACGTCGCCAACGTTCAGGTCACCACCGTTCTGCACATGAACGAGGCCGTCGATCTCCGGAGCATCGGCCCATGATCTGGCCACCGCGATGTTGTCTTGCACATCATCAACGATGATCTCGATTTCGCGACCGATTTTTGCGCGAAGCAACGCCTCCGAAATCTCGGCCTGCACTTCCATGAAGCGGGCGCGGCGTTCCTCTTTCGCCTCATCGGGAAGCTCACCCGGCAAGCCGTTTGCGGTTGCGCCATCGACGGGCGAATAGGCGAAACAGCCAACGCGATCCAGTTGCGCTTGCTGCAAAAAGTCGAGCAGTTCTTCGAACTCGGCCTCCGTTTCTCCGGGGAATCCGACGATGAAGGTGGAGCGAATCGTGAGGTCGGGGCAGGCGGCGCGCCATGCCTGAATACGCTCAATGTTTTTCTCGCCACTGGCGGGGCGTTTCATGAGTTTGAGGATGCGCGGATTGGCGTGCTGAAACGGAACGTCGAGATACGGCAACACGCGACCGCCGGACGCGAGGGTGCTCTGCGCCATCAGCGGAATTACGTTGTCGACCGTCGGGTACGGATACACGTAATGCATGCGCGTCCACACGCCGAGCGAGCCGAGCGCTTTGGCGAGTTCGAGCATGCGCGTCTTGACCGGTTTGCCGTTGACGAAGTCGGTGCGGTACTTCACATCGACGCCGTATGCCGAGGTGTCTTGCGAGATCACCAGCAGTTCCTTGACACCGGATTTGACCAGCGATTCAGCCTCGCGCATGACGTCACCAATCGGACGGCTCACGAGGTCGCCGCGCATCGACGGAATGATGCAGAAGCTACAACGGTGATTGCAACCCTCGGAAATTTTCAGATACGCGTAATGCTTTGGCGTGAGCTTGACGCCGTGATCCGGCACGAGGTCGATGAATTTGTTGTGCGGTTTCGGCAAGTGCAAGTGCACCGCGTCCATCACTTCGTTCGGCGCATGCGGGCCGGTGACAGCAAGCACTTTTGGATGAATGTTGCGGATGAAATCGCCGTCCTGTTTTGCGCCGAGACAACCGGTGACGATGACCTTGCCGTTTTCGGCGAGCGCGTCGCCGATGGCGTCCAGCGATTCAGCTACTGCGTCGTCGATGAACCCGCAGGTATTGACCACCACGAGGTCTGCGTCGGCGTAATCACCCACCGTTTCATAACCCTCGGCTTTGAGGCGCGTAAGCACCTGTTCGCTGTCGACGAGCGCCTTGGGGCAGCCTAGCGAGACGAAGCCGACTTTATGAGTGGAAATAATGGGGTCAGACACGAATTTTCAGAGGAGCAGGAGGAGAAAATAAAGACAGCATAAAAACGTTTCTGACCGCATCATTCTTCCCCATTATTTCTTCTCAGCCGCGCCCGGAAATCCCGGAAACGCGAAGCCTGGAAAAAACTGTTTGCTGCTCTCCTGCATCTTCTGCTGCATGTCGAGAAACATCTTGCTGCTTTGCTCAAGATAATTGCCCATCACGCCCTGCATCGCGGGGGCTTGCAACTGCATGAACTGTTGCCACACTTCTGAGCCCACTTGCCCGCCGTCCGCGCCAGTGCTGCCGATCAGCGTGCCGCCTTTTTCAGCAATGTTCTTCTGAAATTCGGTGAAGGCGCGCACATTCTGCTCAAATAAACCGCCGACCACGCCCTGCATCGCGCCGCCGTAAAAACGGATCATCTGCGACAGCATGTCGTTTGAGAACATCGGCACGCCAACGGCCTCTTCGTCGAGAATAATTTGCAACAGAATAGTGCGCGTCAGCTCTTCGTTGGTCTTCGCGTCGCGCACTTCGAACGGCGTGTTTTCCACCACCATTTGCCGCACGTCGGTCAGCGTGATGTAGCCGCTGGTGGCCGTGTCGTAGAGCCTGCGGTTCGGATACTTTTTGATGATGCGCATCGCGGAGCGCGCGCCGCGAGCGGCACTGGTCTTGGTGGCCATCTTCTATATCCTAATTTGTGCAGTGCGCCATTGTAGTGCAGGCTGGGACTCAAGTGGCATGCGGGTTAGCGCAGGATTACGCTGCTAGATGACACCGTTCGCATCCCATTTGAAACCCGTTCTTGTAGCAAGAACTCTAATTTGTTGCAGCGCAACATAAAGTGCTTGACTTGTCGTATTCATGGGCCTAGCATTCGATTTGTGCGCCGCAGCAATTTCAGCGGCTAATTCTTAAACTTTCAGGAGATACCCAATGATCCCAATGTTTGAACAAGTCGCAGAGATGAATCGTGCTTACCTCGCCAACGTGCTCAAGGGTGTTGACGCAGCCGTGGCCTACAGCACCAAAGCATCTGCTTTCGGCGTCAATGCTGCCAACGAATTCGCTGCGTCGACCGCTGCTGATCTGCATGCAATCGCTGCCATCAAAGCACCGCAAGACATCGTGCCTTTGCGCGCCAAGCAACTCGAAGAAAAAGCTGACTGGGCGACGTCCACGTCACGCCAGGCGTTCGACATGATCTCTTCGGCTCAAACCGAAGCCATGCACTTAGCGGAAGTCCAAGCTGCTGACGCTGCCAAAGCATTCGCTGCCAACGTCGACAAACTCGCCAAAAGCGCCCCACAAGGCATGCCGGGTGCGGAGTACGCAATGTCCGCCATGAAGGCTGGCGTTGAGACGTCAATGGCTGCGTTCGAAACCGTTGCCAAAGCAACTAAAGAGGGCGTTGAATACGCTGGCACGCAAGTTAAATCTGCTGCCACAAAAGCGACACCTGCTGCCAAGCGCAAGTAATTCAAATAGGGTCGGCGCGTGAAGCAGTTCACGCGAACGGCCCCTGAAATAGGGATGTGCCGATCCTACCTAACCAGGTAGTACCGCGACACCCTTTGTCATAAGACGCTACACGTGTCTCCCAAGACGAATGACACGAAGGGTCGCCACCCTCCTCCTCCTTGTGCGGCGATACTGGAAGTCCCTCAGCCCGCACGGCTTGCCGTGCGGGCTTTTTCTTTTCTTGCAGTTGCTTTTGCGCGCTCAAGTGAGCGCTGTCGCTGCCGCGACGGTCAGAATTCAGACCGTTCGACACGTCAGCTTTTTACTAGGACGCCGGTTCTATATGGGCAAAGCACGATA